>Ga0068707_1000193_pt1 | contig 35019 bp, 28 predicted proteins | sample YNPNPMetaG_FD_66600 | JGI IMG/M metagenome (GOLD analysis project Ga0068707, IMG submission 66600) | Anoxygenic and chlorotrophic microbial mat microbial communities from Yellowstone National Park, USA - YNP NP MetaG | ecosystem: Environmental > Aquatic > Thermal springs > Hot (42-90C) >... | reverse complement strand
GCGCGGGATCCTGATCTCACCGACACACATTCCATTCTAACCTATGTTTTTTTAGGAACATCGTCATCGAAGTTTCAAGGCCGTTGGGAGGAGGATCGCGAGTCGGCGCCATTTTGTTCCATAGTGGGATTCAGCTCATGAGCAGGACTTCCTTTGCGCGTAAGCGTCTTTTTGTGGACCCCGAAGTGCAAGGCCAATTGGTCTTGCGGGTGATTCTGTACTGGGTGACGTGCCTGATCACAGTTGCCCTAATGGTCATGTGCTGGCGGATCGTAAATGGGCCGGCCCGTCCGTTCTATCGCCATCTGGACGATATGTGGTTTCACCTCGGACCAGCATTGTTGGCGTCTCTGCTGCTACTGCCCATAGTCGTTGTGGATGTGATCCGCGTAAGTAACCGATTTGTTGGTCCCCTCCTCCGTTTGCGGCGATCTCTTCGTGGTCTTGCTCGCGGGGAGGAGGTCGAGCCGATCCGTTTTCGCCAGGGCGACTTCTGGCAGGGTTTCGCCGACGAGTTCAATTCACTCGTCACCCGCGTCAAGGAACTTGAGATAGCTGCTTATCGGAATACCTCATTCGAGGCGGCTCCGTGCCACCACAGCGAATCTCCGGACCTGAAGATGAAAGATTTCTCTTCACCCGGCGGGGCAGTGGTGACGGCTTTCGAAAATCCGTTGCAGCAAACAGCCGGCGATTTCGCCCTTCAGCAACAGTTGACCTGAAAGATTGCGCTGGAGCTGACAAGCGGGTCCGTCCGAGGGTCGGAGAGGCACGCTTGTCGTGCCCGATGAATCGCAATGGATTATCAATCGGTGTTTCGCGGACCCGACAAGCGGGTCCCTCCCAGAAACGGCCCTGACAAGCAGGTCCCTCGAGCCGTGCGAGGGACACGTTAATCGTGGCCGTGTCGGAGGGGCACGCCTGTCGTGCCCGCTCAAGCAGGATGGATTGTCCAATGTCGCGCCGCGGACGCAACAAGCGCGTCCCTCCGAGAAACGGACCTGCTGAGCAGGTCCCTCCAAAGGTTCGGGCAACCGTGACAAGGGTAGGACACCTACCTGTAAACAATGCCCAGGCACCACCGGCATCTAAACCTGTCAACGTGCCCCTGTCGGGGTGGTTTTGTGGCGGCAACTTGGTAGAATTTCCATGAGCGGTCATAGGGCGGCTGTGACCAGTCGGGGTAGGACGCCCGGCCCGTCGCCCTTGCTGGATCATCGAGGAGGTGTCGGCTATGTGGGCACATAAGTTATCGGTCATTGGGTGGCTTTTGTGTCTTGCGTGTGTCCTGCGACTTACTGGGCCAAGAGTGGCGCTTTCTGAGCAATGGGGGGCTGCCAAGTCACGACCCGGGAGTTTGACCGAAGAGCATGACCGTTCGTGGTCTTCACGTCATGCAGAGACACCGGCGCTGGGTTACCCAACTTTTCACCCATTGCCCGGTGTGGGGAAATACTGTGCCCCAACTGCGATACATTTGTCCCGGACCTACACGGTGGTCGCTCCGGGATTGACACCAGGGTACGTGTATTATCGGGAAGATGCTTGGGTGGGCACGTGTTATGGGGTACCGATAGGATGCTGCTGTCCCCATGTGGTTGGCTACAGGTATTTTTGGTATCGGCCTTCAGTTACCTATTTTGATCCGGCCGCCCCGCTACTTCGGGATCTCGCTGCGGTAACCAACCGTTATGTGGGAACTTCTCGAGTTCGCTCCGTGCAAGACCTGTCGGGATTTGAATCGAATCAAAGGGCAGCGGCCCCGCAACAGAATGATATTCAACCGGATTTCAAGCAGAATGTCCCCCGGCCGTCGGTGGTTGAGCCGATCAAGTTTCGACCAAGCAATGAGCAGCAACGGGACCTGGCAAGTCGCTTCATGAGCTTCGGTGATCGCTGCTTTGCCGAGGGGCAGTATCGAGATGCATACTTCAGGTATAAGGAGGCGGAGAAGGCGGCGCCTGATTTGCCTGAATCGTTGTTTCGTCAGGGATTCGCTCTACTTGCGACGAAACAATATGAGTTGGCTTTTCAGGCATTCCGCCGAGGATTGAGGATGGATCCCTCCTGGCCGAAGAAGCCGTTTTCCCTCGTTCGGTTTTACAACGATCGCCAACTTGATCTGCGAGAGCACCTTGCCGCTCTGGCCGCGGAATGCGAAAAGAAAAATCACGATCCGACGTTGGCTTTTCTGCTCGGCATCATGCTGTTTCGTTGTGATCGCGCAGATGATGCCAAAGGCTTTTTTGAAATTGCGCGATCAACCCCATCGTCCGGTGAATTGGCGGTCCTTTTCTCCGAGAACGGCCATTAGTTGCTGGTTACACTACAAGAGGTCGGGCTTGAGTTCAGCTGTCTCGACATGCGAAATGGGATCCTTGACCAATGCCTCCTCGGGGATTCGGGAGAAAACTGGATTAGCGATTGCCAAAAAAATTGCTGCGACGAAAAACACGACTCCGACCACCGATATCGGGACGCCCCACGTGACGAGCCGCGCGTGATCCAGAGCGAACCCCCACCCAAGGAGGATTGATCCGCAGCCAAAGGTGGTTACACCGCAGAGGAATAGCCACCACGCGGCCCCGCGATCGGCATCGCGTGTCGAGGATGAAGTGGCGAACCGCCTGCGACCAGTCTTCTGATGAAGGTGGCTGGGCTGCACGGACAGATGCGGCGGCTCAAAGCGGCTGATGTGGTGGCCGGCGAGGTACTCCTCGGCCAGTAACCTCTTGATATGGAGTAATTCTTGTTCTATCTCCCAGCCATCGTAATGGGGTTGATATTCTACCGGGGCGTCCGTGTCCAAACGGCAAGATCCCTCTTTAGCCGAGGGGGAATCAGACTGAGGTACCGTTGTGTCGCTCTTGGATTGGGTCTCGTCTCCTTGGCCATAAATCCAGCCGCAGCGGAGGCAGACTAAATCTCCGCCGGTTTGTCTGACGGTCGGTATGTCTTGCTGACAACGGTTACACCACATGGCGTTTCGGTTATCGGCAGAACACACCCAGAGACTTTCGTTATTCCGCTGAACCGGGTGATGTGACCGTTTTGGACTGCAGATTTCCAACAGGTTTGCCGCATAACTGCGCAAAAAATCTGTGAAAATAAGATGCTTCGCTAGTTTGGGTAACTATAACTGGGCGAGCAATTACGCGCGGGCCACGGGAAGGAAACGACCGTCCTGTGTGATCGCGGATTGGAGATTCCGCAACATCTGGACCTCTTTGCGAACGGTTTGAATGGCCTGTTCTGCGTTGAGTCGCCCAAGCCCTTCGTTTTCAATGCACAAATCGTTGCTGTAGCCGGCCTTTCGCAAAATGGCAATAACCTTGGCAAAATCGATGTCCCCCTGGTCAATCGGACAATGATATTTCTGATATTCCCAGCCCATGGGACGTTCTTTATCTCTCATCTCAGGGGGATACGCGATGCTTTTGCAGTGGGTGTGGAAGGCACGGCCCGCAAATCGCTCATAAATCTCGTAGAGGCGGCTGAGCGGATGCCCAAACCAGTAGAAATTCCCTGTGTCGAGAGTCAGACCTAACCGCGGAGACGCAACCCCTTCGAAGACGGCATCGAGGAAAGCCGGATCGTTGGTTGTGTTTCCGTGGTTCTCGATAGCAAACTTGACGCCGGTCGCGTCGGTCGCATCGACGATCTTCCGCAGCAGATTGACAGCAAAAGGCAAAAACTCATCCCGGGGCATTCGGCGCGGAACCACGTCGATTCGGATGGCAGGCACTCCCATCTCTTTCGCAATCGTGGCGACCTTGGTGCACCATTCGAGTTCGAACTCGGGACGCTCTTCAAAACGATTGTGCATACAAAAGGCCGTGATCCGCTTCTTGGCCGCATCCAGGGCTGCCATGAGTTCCTGTCGGCTCTGGGCGTCGGCCACACTGAATACGCGATCACCATAATAGAGTGACGGCAAGCGAAGATCGTCGCCAATGTCCGATTCCACGCCATCCACACCATAGGCTGCCATTGCTGCCCAGCAATCGGGCTGTTCTGTTTGTTTCAACATAACGTCACGGCATGTGACGGGCCATTGCGTTACAGCCTGTGCTCCCTCAGCGAGAAGTGACGCCCACCCGGGCTTTTTTAAGAGAAGAGCTGCAAGCCCCGAAGTTGCTGCCGCTACAAGCAAATCCCTACGGCGGACGTTGGAAAGACCCCGATTTATACTTCCCGAGAATGCCATGCTGCCAGTCCTCCTCTGCTTGATCTTGTTTGAAACAATGATGTGTCCGGTTGGAGAATCGTGTTGGTAGAACGTATTCGCCACGTGGCGGGACACTCCCGACTTTCCCAAATTCTGACTCGGAAAGCCAGGGAAATCAAGCAAATGGCCCTTTTTGACAAGTGCTGGCGAATGAGAAAAAAGGTGCGAGAGCTCGCTCGTTGTTCCCCCAACCTTGCTGAGGAATAGGTCGAGGGCCTATAATCGTTGGTTTGAGTTGTCGATGAGGCTTTACAAGAAAGTTTTTTGGAAACTCATTTTTCATTCAGGAGGCAGTCTCCGTGGTCAAGGGTCGGTTCTTGTTTACAAGTGAATCTGTCAGTATGGGCCATCCTGACAAACTGGCCGATCAGATTTCGGATGGCATTCTTGATGCTCTGATTGCCGAAGATCCTGGCAGCCGTGTTGCATGTGAGACTCTCGTTGCCACGGGGCTGGCAATGGTTGCGGGCGAAATCACGACCAAGGCCGTTGTCAATTATGCTGATGTCGTGCGTCAGGTGATCCATGATGTTGGCTATACCAGCGACAGCATGGGGTTCAATTATGAAACGTGCGCTGTCCTGGTCTCTTTACGACGGCAAAGCCCGGACATCGCCATGGGTGTCAACGCAGACTTGACGCGGGGAAAGCCAATCGGTGCCGGGGATCAGGGGATGATGTTCGGGTACGCGATTAATCACACGCCCGAGTATATGCCCTTGCCAATTTCACTAGCACACCGAATCTTGCAGCGTCTGACAGAGATACGGCAAAAAATGGAGGTCGATTGGTTGAGACCGGATAGCAAGAGTCAGGTCACAATCGAATTCGACGGCCCGAATCCGGTGAGGATAGATACTGTGGTTGTTTCGACTCAGCATCGTGACGGAATCAGTCAGAAGGAGATTCGGGATTTTGTCATCGAAAAGGTCGTCAATCCCATCCTGCCGCGCGAGCTGGTCAATGGAGAGATCAAGTATTACGTGAATCCCACAGGTAGGTTCGTGACGGGAGGACCGCACGGCGATACCGGTGTCACCGGGCGAAAGATCATCGTGGATACGTACGGGGGATGGGCAAAACATGGCGGTGGTGCCTTCAGTGGTAAGGATCCAACAAAGGTTGACCGCAGTGCGGCGTATATGGCTCGGCATATTGCCAAGAACATCGTAGCGGCGGGTTTGGCAGATCGTTGTGAGGTCCAGCTTGCGTACGCTATTGGCGTCGCTGATCCGGTGAGTATTTATGTCGATACAGAGGGAACCGGCAAGGTAGGAGAGGAGTTGCTATGCCGAGCCGTACGAGAGGTCTTCCCCCTGACACCTGGTGGAATCATCGAGTACCTCGATCTCCTACGCCCGATTTACCGAAAGACGGCTTCGGGAGGGCACTTCGGTCGGGAACTCCCCGAATTCACTTGGGAAAAGACCGATCGGACATCTGATTTGCTCGATGCCGTGGGACGCGTTCGGACAAAGTAGCTATCCTTTGTCGAAATAGGGCGACAGAATCCGTTGCGAACACTTGCGAAAACGCGCAATTGGGTCGAGTCCCAGCATGTCGCGCTCATGATTCGTTGGGCGACGTGTGTTTTGGCTGTTTGCTTCTGGGGAATGGCTATTTCGGTCGTGAGTCTTATCCTGGCGAGGGCGGACTCTTTTTGGGTACGGGCCTCGGTCTTGCTCGTTCCATTTTGCCCTGTGATCGTGGCGAAGGCCCCCGGGTTCTTAAGTCGCCTACCTTGGCCGTTATGGCTGACCGGTCCTCGCGTGCCGCTTGCCACGGGGCTTGTTGCTGGGGTCGGAGTGGTGCTTACCATGCTAGCGGGGGGGTGGTCGGGGTTGATCCTCCTCGTGCTCGTTTTGGCAGGCGCGGGAACGGTCCTGAGCTATTCGCGAATCGACGATCAGGGGTGGGTAGCGAAGCCAGCGTATGGCGAGAAAACCGGTTCGGGAAATCTCAAAGCAGATTTTCTTTCCCGATTTGTTCGTGACTCTCTAGTTCCATGCCAATGCACGAATGTCGAATTTTGGCGTGACTATCTGCGTCGCGGAGGATTTCAACTCTCGGTGGTGCCCCCTTTAGAGACGGCACTTATACCACCCATCAACACGAGCAGGAAAAACCGATCAGGGGCGCGGTTGCGATGTGCGGACAGGACACGGCCCCGGCCAGACCTTTACATCATAGAGTTCCGTAATCGTGCTCACCAGCGGATCGTGTTTGGAGAGGCCCGTGCTCTTTTTTCTCCGCAGCAGCAAGTGAGCAGTGTTCACATTCCCTTCTGGCCACCATTTGAGGGCGTTCCAAAGGTCCGCATATGGCGACGTGGAAAGGCCCGAGTCAAGGTGGGAAGGGTCTATCCGTTTGGAATGCGTCTGGATGTGCGACTCCCGTCAGGGGCGGAGTGCAACACGGAGATTCCCGTCCGATTTCGTGCAGTTGGGGGGAGAAGGGAAACAACTCAATTGTGTATGAGCGAGATTTGTAGGTGACGGGACAAGCACCATGGAGGGGCACGCCTGTCGTGCCCGCCGAAGCGGGATGGATTATCAAACGTAATGCAGCGGACCCGACAAGCGGGTCCCTCCAAACGGCGGACGCGGCAAGGGCGTCCCTCCAGGGAGCGAACCTTAAAAACACGCTCCTTCACTTGTATTCTCGTAGGAGCGAATCGCGATTCGCCTTTACGTAATAATTGCGCCGAGGTATTGCGCCAAGGTCAGGAAACCTTTAAGCAATACGCGGACACGTTCTGATTCCGACGAGGGTATTTACCTTGTCGAGTCTGCGATTCTAGAGTACGATCACCGTTTTGGACTCCAGATATGCGTCGTTCACGACCAAGACGATCTTTGGGAAGGAACGGAATTGGCGACCACTCAAGAAGAACCATCTTTGGTGGCAGGTTTGAAATACTCTACCCCACATGGATAGTTGGCCAGAAGTTGTTATTACAGGTCTCGGAGTTGTTAGCCCCATTGGAATTGGCTGTCAAGCCTTTTGGGAATCGCTTTGTGCGGGTCGATCTGGCATTTGTAGAATTGACGCCCTTAAGGAGCAACATTGGGGCTCGAGTATCGGCGGAATGATTCGCGATTTTGATACCAAAGACCGGATACGACCGCGGAAAGCGCTTAAGGTGATGAGTCGTGACATCCAAATGGGGTTTGTCGCGGCCGACATGGCAGTGGAAACGTCAGGGGTCACGGCGAGTGGCGTCGATCCGGATCGATTTGGAATCGTCTTTGGAGCCGATCTTATCCCATGCGAGTTGGAGGAGATTGCCGGCGCCATTCGCAGTTGCATTGTTGACGGTCATTTCGACTTCTCGTTATGGGGTGAACGAGCGCTATCTGAGCTTTATCCCTTGTGGCTTTTGAAGTACTTACCCAACATGCCGGCATGCCATATCGGAATCGCGCATGATGCACGAGGACCAAGTAATACCTTGACGCTCGCAGAAGTCTCGGGTCTGGCCTCTCTGGTGGAAGCCGTCCGGGTGATTCAACGTGGTGAAGCCGATGTCATGATTGCTGGGGGGACGGGGTCAAGAATCAATCCATCCATCTGGGTTCGGGAAGGGGCCTATGACCTTTCGCGAAGATATGACGATCCGGCAAGCGCGTGCCGACCATTTGATGCTTTGCGCGATGGAATGATCCATGGCGAGGGTGCCGGCGCTGTTGTCCTGGAACGGCGAGATCATGCCCTGGCGAGGGGGGCCAAAATCATGGCTCGAGTGCTGGGCTTTGCATGTACGTTTGAACCGAGACAGCTTCATCGTCCCGTGCAGGGAGCAGCTATCCGTCAAGCCATTCGCTCATCCCTACAGATGGCGGGACTAACCCCCCGCGAGGTTGGCCATGTCAACGCCCATGGAGTCAGTACCATCGAGGATGACATTGCCGAGGCGACGGCCATTCGGCACGAGCTTGGCGATGTGCCCGTCACAGCGCCAAAGAGCTTTTTCGGAAATCTCGCGGCGGGAACGGGGATCGTCGAAATGGCCGCAAGCATCCTCGCTTTCGCTGAGCAAGCAATACCGTTCACTCTCAATTATGAGCTTCCTGATCCGCGATGTCCGATCGACGTTATCGCCGGTAGGACGCGGCCGTTGAAAATCCCGACAGCGGTGATCCTCAATCATTCGCGGATTGGACAAGCGGTTTCCGTGGTCCTGGCTGCTGAGTGACGCAGAACGATTAAATGATCTCTGGAATGATAGTTATCGTGAGGCGGGGAGATTATCGATGCAGAAGAACACGAAGACCCCGAACGCGGAGTCGGTTCGGCCGGTGGTCGGAATCCTCATGGGGAGTGACAGCGATTGGCAGCATGTCAAGCCGGCTGTCAGTGTGCTGCACGAATTCAATGTCCCCTTCGAGATTCATGTTATGAGCGCCCATCGAACACCCAGGCAGGTGGCCCGTTATGCCACGGAAGCGGAAGACCGTGGATTGAAGGTCATTTTGGCAGCGGCCGGGGGCGCTGCCCATCTGGCCGGTGTCGTGGCCGCTCATACCTGTTTACCGGTGATCGGGATTCCTATTCCGACGAGTTTGGCCGGGGGACTGGATTCGCTGCTCTCGATGGTCCAAATGCCGGGCGATATTCCTGTGGCAACCGTCGGCACTGGTAGCGGAGGAGCACGCAATGCCGGGCTCTTGGCCATCTCGATCCTGGCTTTGAGCGACGCGGGTTTGGCTCAACGCCTCAAGACGTTTCGGCAACAACTGGTCGAAAAGGTTGCTGCTCGTGACAGCAACTTGCAGCGCAAGTTGGCCGAAGAACTTGAAGCTGATAAAGAGAAACCGAGCTGATCCGGCTTTTGACCTGTCATCTATGTGTCTGGGCCAGTCCCGCTCCACACTGTTTCGCGAGAAGGGCAACGAGAGTGATGAATGCAACAAAACCGTTTTCCTCACTTGAATGGATCGGTGGAATCGACGGCCATTTGCGGATCCTCGACCAGACGCGGTTACCCGGTGAGTTGACATATTTCGATTGCCTGGATGAGAAGCAACTGTGGCAGGCCATCAAGTCACTGCAAGTTCGAGGTGCCCCAGCGATCGGCATTGCTGCCGCTTATGGTGTGTGTCTCGGGATGAAAATCGCCGATTGCGACGACGAGGAGCGATTCTTTCAGCGGCTGAACGACGTTGTTGCTTATCTCGCGTCGGCACGGCCAACCGCGGTCAATCTTTTTTGGGCATTAGGCCGCATGAAGGATCGTGCCCTCTCGTTTCGGGGGACCTGTTCACCGAAGGAGATTCAGCAAGTTCTTCTTGAAGAGGCGATGGCCATTCACGAAGAAGATCGGGCGATCTGCCGCGGCATCGGTCACTGGGGTAGTACGCTCTTGAAGGACGGGATGGGCGTCTTGACGCATTGTAACGCGGGGGCTTTGGCAACTTCAGAGTTGGGGACGGCCCTGGCTGCCATTTATACGGCGGCGGCCGCTGGAAAAAAATTGTCCGTCTTTGCTGATGAGACGCGTCCCCTGTTACAGGGAGCCCGCCTCACAACCTGGGAATTGACCATGTATGGCATTCCCGTCACACTCATATGCGACAATATGGCGGCCCAGGTGATGCGAGAAGGAAAAGTTCAGGCGGTAATTGTCGGGGCTGACCGGATCGCTGCCAATGGCGATACGGCAAATAAAATCGGTACGTACGGTGTGGCGGTCCTGGCAAAAGCCCACGGGATCCCATTCTATGTGGCTGCCCCAAGTTCCACCTTTGACCTGAGCTTGCCCCACGGCGGCCTGATCCCAATTGAACAACGCTCGCCGGAAGAAGTCTCATGCCCGTTCGGAAAGCCAATTGCCCCGGCCTCGGTCCAGGTTTATAACCCCGCCTTTGACGTGACCCCCGCCGAACTCATCACGGCGATCATTTACGAGAAGGGTATCATCTCGCCCGTCGATGAGGCAGCCGTTCGGGCGGCAATCGAGCCACTTGTTGGCACGCGCAAGGCCTAGCCCTATCGAATGTCGGAATGTTTGAAGGCCAGAACCTCAGACAAAACGGGATGGCTACGGATGACGATCAAAAGGCGCGAGATCTGCGAATTGCTTGCCGCAAATGTATGACCCATCTCAAAAAAATCATGAATTGACGGACGAAACCTGAAACGGTGGCGGCACAGCAACCGCATCCGTATTGCGGCCCGTCATTTCCGAAAGCCTGGCCAATCGTTCGGCGTGGCCATCAGTCAACTGCGAAAAAGAAAATCGCCATTGCCAGTTGTTATCCGGCGTCCCCGGAATGTTCATACGAGCTTCGGAACCTAGGCCGAGGACATCTTGCAGGGGCACGATCGCAATTTGAGATTGCGATTCAAACGCCAGACGGATCATATCCCAACTGATGGTCTCTGTTTTGGCATCGCAATAGCGCTGAAGTCGTTGTTGAAGTTGTGGGTCCGGCAAGACTTCGTGAACGAACCAGCCTAGGCTGGTATCATTGTCGTGAGTTCCGGAATACATGACAGTATCAACGGCCACCCGATCGGGCAAAAAGGCATCGACCCGAGACGTGCCAAACGCAAATTGCAGAACGGCCATTCCAGGAAACCCGAGCTTGCGACGCAAGGCGATGACGTCCGGGGTGATAAAGCCCAGGTCTTCGGCGACAATCGGAAGGACGTTCCGTCCGTCGGGAAACCGTCGCCAAGGTCCCTGCCAGGCGGCGATTAGTTTTGAGAAGAGTTCCTCACCGGGGGCTGGGACCCATTGGCCGCGCTCGGCTGTTTGGTGGGAAGCGGGAACTGACCAGTAAGCAGCAAATCCGCGAAAGTGGTCGATCCTCGCCAGGTCCACAAGTCGAAAAACGGCACGAAACCGATCAATCCACCACCGAAACCCGTCTCGCTGAAGAACGTCCCAACGATAAACAGGATTGCCCCACAGTTGGCCCGTGGCGTTAAAGTAATCAGGCGGGACACCGGCCACAGCGATCGGGCGATACCGTTCGTTGAGCAAGAAATAATGCGGATTCGCCCAGACATCGGCGCTGTGGTAGGAGACGTAAATGGGAACATCTCCAAACACCAGGATGCCCTTTTCCCGAGCAAACTGGTGTAACTGGCCCCATTGGCGACTAAAAAGAAACTGCACAAAACAGTGAAAGCGATATCCCTGCCACAGTTCCGATCGTGATCCTAAACCTGATGAATCGAACTCGCCTCGCCGGAGTTCATCCAAAGTTGTGCTGTCCAAAAGATGCGGCCATTGCGGCCAGTTGTTGTTTCCCATCAGGTCCACTAGGGCCTGGTAAATGGCGTAGGTCTTAAGCCACCAGGCCTGATCTTCGCAGAAACGTTCGAAGTCCTCTGACAGAGAATGACCAGCAAGTTCGGCATGTCGGGCGGCAAAGGACTCGAAGGCGAGTTTTAGGAGCGACCGTTTCTTGCGGAAAACCGAGCGGTAATCGACGGGTTCATCCTCGGTCGTGCGGTCAAAATGCCGTTGAAGGTCCTCTTTCCGCAGGAGTCCGTCTTCGACAAGCGATACCAGCGATATCAGCAGCTCATTGCCCGCGAATGCCGATGCGGAACTGTATGGCGATCCCCAATCGTCAACCGGGCCGAGAGGAAGGACCTGCCAGTATCGCTGTTTTGCAAGGGCCAACCACTCGACGAACCGATAAGCTGAAGAACCGAGATCGCCTATCCCAGTCGGGCTAGGAAGGGAACTGGGATGAAGTAAAATGCCGCTTTCACGCATGTGGTAAAGAGGAAACCATCTAAGGTGAATGTGCCAGGATCAAATATCAAAAATCCGCCGCTATCCGAGGTGAATCGCGCGCAACCGACGACGGAGTTTGCCGATTTCGGGCGATCCCCGTAAATGTCATCTATGGCCCATTCTACGGTAATTAGGCTCCAAAATCAGGGGGTTGTGTTCGGGAATCCGGGGCATTTATGGCTGAGATTTTACTTTGGGAAAAATGGGACGACTGGGGTGGTCTGGAGCACGAAGATGGCCAGGCCACGCGTCCTATGTGCACCGGACGCGAAAATCGTCCCTCCGAAACGAGGGATCGGAATGGAGAATTGGAGAGGCATGCTTGTCATGCCCGCCGAATCAGAATGGATAATCAAACGTCATGTAGCGGACGCGGCAAGCGCGTCCCTCCAAAAAGCAGACGCGACAAGCGTGTCGCTCCGAGGCGTGAAGCTGACAGGTGGGCCCCTCCGGTCCTTTCGCTCTAATCGCAATGCAGATAATGGAAATGTCGGTACAAGTTGTCAAAAAGCAGACCGTATTGATGAGTTTCTCCCTCATGCTTAAAATGCCAGTATTATGATAATATCGCTAATGTATTGGCTTTCGTCGGCATTACCACCGTACAACCTTGGGTAAAACGTTTGTCTCGCTGGCAGGCGGGGAAATTGTCCGATCGGGTGACGGCTGCCCATGCTCGGGGCATCGGCTTAAAGCAGGAAAAGCTATCATTGCGTACAGGTGAAGTCCCCAATAGTTATCGACTGTTTTCCGATTTTGCCTATCGGCAGGTGAAGTCAAGGAGGCCCTATGGGCGTTGATGCGATTTTTGCCTTGATTGTTGTCTTTCTTGTATTTGTGCTGCTTGCTACCAGCCGGTTGCCGGCAGACGTTTTGCTCATGGCAGGGTTGGCCGTGTTACTCCTATCGGGTGTTGTTTCAAGTCGAGAGGCGCTTCAAGGGTTTGGTAATGAAGGGCTGGTCACAATTGCACTCTTGTTCGTGGTTGTATCAGGCCTCTCGGAAACCGGGGCGGTGAGTTCGCTTGCAGATTACCTTTTTGGTCGAGCCAAGTCGGTTTCCATGGCCATTTTGCGGCTTATGGTCCCTACAGCGGCTGTTAGCGCATTTGTGAATAACACGCCGGTCGTTGCAATGCTCATTCCGGCTGTGAGCGATTGGGCGCGTCAAAACAGGGTACCTGCATCGAAGCTGATGCTGCCGCTCAGTTACGCCGCTATTCTTGGCGGAACGTGTACTTTGATCGGGACGAGTACAAATCTCATCGTCAACGGCTTGTTGATCCGGGCCCATGATCAGGGGCTGCCGATGGGCCAGCATGTCCTTCCGCGGGGATTGGGGATGTTTGATCCAACATGGGTGGGATTGCCGGTCACGGTGGTTGGTATCGCTTTTGTGTTGCTGACCCACCGGTGGTTGCTGCCGGCGCGGGTGATCACGCCGCCCATTCGCGAAGATCCACGACAATACACAACGGAAATGCTTGTCGAACCGGGAAGTCCCTTGGTCGGTAAGACCATCGAGGAGGCTGGCCTCCGCCATTTGCCGGGTTTGTACCTGGCGGAAATCAATCGCGATGGCCAGGTGCTACCGGCAGTGCCGCCCCAGGAACGGCTTCGCGCCAACGATCGCCTGATTTTCGTGGGAGTTGTTGAGTCCGTGCGGGATCTCCAAAAAATCCGTGGGCTTGTCCCGGCCACCAACCAGGTCTTCAAACTGGATGCCCCTCGTTCGCATCGTTGTCTGATTGAGGCGGTGATTAGCGATCGTTGTCCGCTTGTGGGAAAAACAATTCGCGATGGTCGATTTCGGTCCCGATACAACGCTGTTGTCATCGGGGTGGCTCGCGAAGGAGAACGGCTCAAGGGAAAGATTGGCGACATTGTTCTTCGACGGGGCGACACTGTCCTGCTGGAGGCCCATCCGTCGTTTGTGGAAACCCATCGCCATAGTCGTGATTTCTATCTTGTAAGCCCGATCGAGGATTCCACGCCTCCCCGGTACGAAAAGGCCGGTACGGCTCTGGCGATCCTCCTGGCAATGGTGCTTGTGGTCAGCCTGAGTGAGTCTCTCGGGGATATTACGGTGATGCTTGGCTCGGTAAAACTGGCCTTCGGGCGAATCACGATGTTGAAGGGCGCGTTGCTTGCCGCAGCCGCCATGCTTGCGTTCCGTTGTTGCACCCTCAGTGAGGTCCGCCGAGCGATCGATTGGCAGGTCCTCGTGGCGATCGGTGCCGCAATTGGAATTGGGTCGTCGCTCGAAACGACGGGTGCAGCGCGTTCGGTGGCCGGATATGTTGTGGATTTGGTGCAACACAATCCCTGGCTTGCGCTGCTTGTCCTTCATGCCATGACATCGTTTCTTACAGAGCTGATCACGAACAACGCCGCTGCTGCGCTGATGTTTCCATTTGCTTTGGCCACAGCCCAACAACTCGACGTTAATCCCATGCCGTTTGTGATGTCCGTCATTACAGCGGCATCAGCATCATTTGCCACTCCTCTGGGATACCAGACCAATCTGATGGTTTATGGCCCCGGTGGATACCGTTTTTCCGATTATTTGCGGATGGGAATACCCCTTAACATCATCGTGACTTTGGTCACAGTCTCGGTAGCACCGTTGGTTTGGCCGTTCTAACTCAGCGAGCCAAACGAAGGCCTCAGCTGCCTTTAATAGATCAGCGTGTTACCTGGGTTGGATTTTGTCCTGACCAGTGGTCTTACCACTCGTTGCTTTCTGGTGAGCGAGCCGCTAAACTAGTCCCGCAAGATGGTGGTAGCCCCTGATCGAGTCGGTTTCAAGACGGTTTTCATTGAACACAGCGGATGTTGATTCTTGGGAGGTGTCAGATGAGCCGGTTTGGTTGCCTTCTGTTTGTGGTGGTCGCTTGGATTGCTTCTCTTGGCTGGGCATTTGAGTTGCCGCCTGTCAACTACGACGAAGCCCAGGTGCCGGCGTACACATTGCCTGATCCGCTGGTGTGTGAAGATGGCACCGTCGTTCGCGATGCTGCCACGTGGTTTCAAAAACGACGACCAGAGCTGCTGCGTTTGTTTCAGATTCACGTCTATGGAAAATCACCGGGACGACCGGCGGATCTATCGTTCCGCATGAAAAGTCGGGATGATAACGCCTTAGACGGCAAGGCGGTGCGAAAGGAAGTGGTGATCTATTTTTCCTCTCGAAAGAATGATGGGCCGAAGATGGACCTCCTCATCTACTTGCCGAAAGACGTGCAACGACCGGTGCCGGTATTCGTGGGGTTGAATTTCCGAGGCAACCATGCGATCCATCCGGACCCTGGGATCTCAATTCCAACCAGTTGGATGCGACCTGGCGATGGGGTTGTCAATAACCAAGCCACGGAACAAGGGCGTGGTCTGGCAGCCAGCCGTTGGCCTGTCGAGATGATTCTGTCGCACGGCTATGGCGTGGCGACGGCTTATTACGGTGATATCGATCCCGACTTTGACGACGGCTTTCAGAACGGTGTCCATCCCCTGTTTTACAAGGAGGGCCAAACGCAGCCAGCCCCCGATGAATGGGGTTCCATCGGGGCCTGGGCCTGGGGATTGAGTCGCGCGATGGACTATTTCGAAACAGATGGGGATATCGATGCCCGAAAAGTGGCTGTCCTTGGTCATTCGCGATTAGGCAAAACGGCCTTATGGGCAGGTGCTCAGGACGAACGATTTGCGATTGTGATTTCAAACAATTCGGGTTGCGGCGGGGCCGCATTAAGCCGTCGTCATTTTGGTGAAACCGTAGCGCGCATTAACACGAGCTTTCCCCATTGGTTCTGCGACAATTTCAACAAGTACAACGAGAATGAAAGCGCCTTGCCGGTCGATCAACACGAATTAATCGCCCTGATTGCACCGCGACCGGTTTATGTGGCCAGCGCCACAGAGGATCTCTGGGCGGACCCGCGCGGCGAATTTCTCGCTGCAAAGGCGGCAGATCCTGTGTACAAACTTCTCGGGACGGAAGGCCTGCCCGCGGATGAGATGCCACCGCCCGATCAGCCGGTGATGGGCCGGATCGGCTACCATATCCGAACGGGAAAGCACGACATCACGGCGTACGATTGGGAACAGTACATCAAGTTTGCCGACAAACACTTTGGCCGAGCCACAAGTTCCCAATGACACGACACTGCGTTCAGCCTTGAATGTAGTCTTTCATAAATCGATTCTCGATGAGGAGTTGGTCCAATTGGGCCTTCACCGCATCGCCGATCGAGACAATGCCGACTAACTGACCATCCAGGACAACAGGAAGATGGCGAACCCGATGGATGGTCATGCAATGGAGTGCCTGCTCCACCGGCTCTTCCGGATGGGCCGTGATTAGATTCCGCGACATAACCTCCGCAACAGCCACTTCCCTCAACGGGGCCGCCGAATAGGCACATCGCCGCAAGATGTCGCGCTCCGTGATGATGCCAAGAACTTGCTCGCCTTTTTCCGGGTCTCGATGACAGACGACCAGGGCGCCGATATTGTGCTGCACCAATTCCTCGACCACATCCTGTAAGCTGGCGTTGGGGTCGATCGTGTAAACATGGCTCCCCTTGGTGCGCAGGATTTCCTTCAGCAGGATTCGACTCACCTCTCCCCCGACCTGTGCCATGATTCATCTCCCAGCGCAATGGGTTGCACGGCGGTTAACCGCCACGTTGATCAAATGTCAGTTACAACAGACTTAATTGCCGTCATGATTATTTTACGGATCCAGTTGCCAAGTCAAGTTGTTTCTTGCCGGCAGGGAGACGACCGTTCGTGTCATTTGTGTGCATCTTGTTTGTAATTCGGTCTGTTGTTTTCGGCCCGGTTTTCGGAGGCACGCGCTTGTCGTGTCCGTCGCGTCAAATCGTGCCGATTGCCCTCTTGGCTTGCACGATAGATGCACTGTTGGCAAAATATGCAATATATTGTGTCACCGGCGACCAACTAGGAAAGGAGATCAACATGGCGGGAACCATTGGTTTTGTTGGTGCGGGACGAATCGCTCGAATCCTGATGGCTGGCTGGATGCGGGCGGGCGAAAAATTCGCAGAGGTGCGTGTTTCTGATCCCGACGCGGAGGCCATCGAGCGATTGGTGAAACTGGGTGGTGAAGGGGGGATTAAGGCCACGACGCTTCAAGAGGTCGGGAAAACCTCCGTGCTGTTTCTCGCCGTTCATCCGCCAGTCTTGGAAAAGGTGTGTCGGGAGTTGGCAGCGCATTTGGGAGCCGAGACCATAGTGATATCTTTGGCACCCAAATTTACATTGGCGCGGTTGCGCGAGTGGCTGGGTGGAGATGTTCCTCTGGCGCGAATGATTCCCAATGCGGGATCCTATGTTGGAAAGGGCTTCAACCCGGTGTGTTTTGGCCCGACGCTCAGTGAACAGCAGCGCGAGGCGATTCTCGCCTTACTTCGTCCTCTGGGAATGACGCCGATTGTTGATGAGGCCTTGTTGGAGGCCTACGCGATTAGTGCGGGTATGGGACCAACGTATTTCTGGCCGCAATTGTATGAACTACGATCGTTTCTTCAGGAAGCTGGGATGTCAGATGACGACGTGAGAATTGCCCTTAACGAGATGCTGCAGGGAACGATTTCGGTCATGTTTGAAAGCGGCCTCTCCGAAAAAGAAGTGATGGATCTGATCCCGGTGAAACCTCTAGCCGATATTGAGGCCTCTCTCCGAGAGGCATACCGTAGCAAGCTCAGGGAGTTTATGGGAAAGCTGCGTCCTCAATGACGTTATTCGCGGCGTAGGCCGGCGATCAGGTTCTGGTGGAGGATCCAGCGAGTTGCCACCCACGCCAGCAACGTGCCCAGCATGATCATAGCGGCAAACAGCTCAAGAAGCTGGTGCCAGGGAATTGTGGCACGTCCCGTGACGAGCTGGGGAAGGATGGCCACGAGGGCCGCGGATGTGCCGGCAACAAGACCGATAATCAAGAGGCTAAGATTTTCGAGAATAACAAGTTGCTGGATTCGGCGGGGAGGAAATCCGATTGCTCGAAGAAGGCTCATCTCACGGCGACGTTCCCATAATCCGCGGAAAAGGACGGCGCCTAAACCGACGGTACCAAGGAGGATGCCAAAGCCACCGAGAGTCTGAAACGCGGAAAGATAGGTGTTTTGCACGGCAAACAGAGCGGCCAGGCGGTCCTGGGTCGTGACAAAAGTCCCTCCCTCATCGGCAAGTGCCCGTTCCAGTGGGGCGGTCATCGCTCGCCAAACATTCCGCTGCTCGTTTTGCCATTCCTTCGACAGACCAGGTACCTCGAGCAGAAAGAGCCGGTAGCCCGATATCTCCGGGAATAATCGGAGGAAATTATCTTCGGAGATCACGATTTTTCCTTGAAAGACACTGTCTTTGAGAAGCCCAACGATCTCGAACACCAGGGTCCTGCCATCCTCCGTTTCCATCTCGAAGTGATCCCCTACGCCTCCCCAGAGATGAAGAGAGTATTTTGCCGTGGCATCGTCGATGATCGTGGGGACCAGAATGCGACCATCCTCTGCAAATCCTAGCGGTTTCTCTAAGAGAAGCCACGGATTGGATGAGTTATTGTCTCGACGATAATCAGTGAACGCAAAACCACCTCTCTCGATAAAGGCCTTGCTGACGCCAAGCACGGTTGGATTACGAGGACGGTACAGATTGAGACAACTGGCATCATCCCCAGACTTCACACGCAGAGAAAAGAATCGGGTATCCTTGAACAATTGCTTCTCCTGGGAAGTGAACCCCAGTCGCTCCTGGACAACCGGGTCGTTAAGGTCATCAAAAACGGGAAAATCCGTTTCCCCAAGGATGGCAAATCCACCGTTGCCGCTGTTCCGTTTCGGAAAAAGTTGACTCGTATCGATATAAAAAGCACTAATGGCAACGATGAGGAATACAGCGGCAGCCATGAGGAGGACCGTTAATTCTGTCCGACTTTTATTTCGGGAAAGGTTCTGAATGGCCAGACCAGCCAGGTGGTTGATCGATTTTCGGCGGCGCTGCATCTGATCGAGGACAAGTTTCAGGATTAACCAGGATGCCATGAGCACGATGGCGCCGCACAGGAAGAAGACAGCCGCTTGATTCTGTTCGTGTTGAATGGATCCCCATAAACCGAGAATGCCTGCCACTAAGAGGAGGCCACCCGTGGCCCCCAGAAGCGTCCAGGACTTGCGAACCTTTTGCCTTCCCGTGTCCCACGTTTGACCACCGAGGAGCGCGATGGACGACTGACGCGACAACCGCATGATGACGCCGATTGTTGCCGAAAGGCCACTCATAAGGCCGAATCCAAAACCGAGGAAAATCGATTGGGGAGTAAAGGAAAGAGCGAGAAATCGCGTTCCAATGGCAGGCAGCCAGAGGTGATGGAGTCCCCAGAGCATGAGATACGCATACCCTAATCCGGCCAGGGATCCGAGCAGTGCGGCAAGACCGGCTAGCAGGATCGCCTCCGTTATGAGCCATGCGAAGACACGTCGGGTTGGCCAGCCCACGGCCCGTACAATGCCTATGTGGACAGACCGTCTTTGTAGCGATAATCCAAAGATCAGCCCTGTTAGGATTATGCCGGCTGCCAGCAAAAATAGACTGAAACCTAAGAAGAGCCACTCGAAGGGCGTTGTCCCTTTTGCTGCCTGAAGGGACATGATGCGGATCGGTTGGACCGGCCAGCCCAATTCGGCCAATGATAACTTAAGTCGTTCCCGGAGTTCGGGGACATCGACACCGTCCGTCGGAACGACTCGCAGTGACGTTGTACTTCCGAAGCGGCTCTTCCAATATTTTGCTGCAAACTCGGGCGAAACAAAAATCTTGGGCGTGGCCCGGTGTCGTTCCCAGTATTCTTCGTCGGCCTTCGTGACGCGGGAAGCATCGAACGGAAATGGTGGGTCCCAGTCGGCGATGGAGGCTTTATCCGTCAAGCCCTGGACCTCTGGTACCAGAAATGGATCATTGGCCGAGCCTTGCATGGCAATGATAGCGGTGACCGTCAAACGTGACCTTTGACGCTCGACTTGACCGTTCTGCGTTTCGGGCGCGAACCATGTGACATCGATTGAGTCGCCAGGGCGGATATTGAGGCGCTCTGCCAACCATTCGTTGACGACACACTCGTCAATCGCGGGTGGAGAGACAGGATGACCATCCATATCTTGAAAAGGCCCCAGCGGTGGACTGTCGGCAAACGGAACGGCGGCCATCGTAACATACCAGACATCTCTTTCCCCCGCCCGCACTGTCTCCGCTAAGGATACTGTCACACGCTGGAGTGGAAAACCTCGGAGACGACCAAGCAGTAACTCTTCGATTCGTGAGTCGAAGATGAGACGGTCGGTTGTCAGACTTATGTATCCCAGAGGTGTACGTTCGATGCGAACACCGTAATCTTCAGGCGATAGGAAGAGGTTTTCCATGGCGATTTGCGCGGCATCTTCCGTTTCCCGTAAGTGATCAGTTCTTTGCAAAAGAAGGCGGTTGGCTTTTCCCGCTTGGCCCGTAGCGGAAGCAAACCATTCCAAATTGACGAAGGCATTACGGGGAATTTCCTGCGACAGATTTAAGCTGAAACTTCCAAGCCCGGCATCCGGAATGATCTCGATGACCGTCACGGCAGACGGATTAACAATGGAATGTCGCCTACCCAAGGCACTCTCAGAAGGGATGCCCTGGAGATAAGGGACTCTTAAGATCAGCCGATCTCCGACTTGGGCGTTTAAGAGATTGGCCAGTGTTTGGTTGAGGACGATCTCCCGGGCTTTGGGCATCCGGTGCGGCTGTGAAGAACCTAATGCCCAGAATCGGGCATCGCAACCGATGATCTGGACATGGTTGACCGTGCGCTGGTCATTGCCAGGCTTTTCCAAACCCGTATGGGCAAGAAACACTGGGGCCGCATGAGAAAAATATCCCTTCAGCTCTTCGGCGTTTGTTATTTCGGCAGCCCACGACTGACGAAACAGGTAGGGCGTGCTCAAGACATCGTCAATCTTGCCAAGTCGATCGACAGCCCGTTGCCGCAGACTGAAGCGAAGTGCGTCCCCCATGATGAGGGCACCGGTCAGGACGGCGGTGACGGTCGCCGCGGCAAGCACAACGGCCACATGACTTGCGAAATAAAACCTCAGCGATTGGCAAGCTAACTTTAGGATATTGATACGACTCGGGCCCTTCATACGCGCCAGGCTCCTCGGGGCATATCGACCAATCGACCGTCCTCGAGTCGCATCTGGCGGGACATCAAAGAGGCCAACGTCGGACTGTGGGTCACGGTGATCAGGATGGCATGGTTCTCGGCCTGAAGCTCCAGCAACAACTCAGCAACTCTTTGCCCAGACGTCGCATCCAAATTGCCCGTCGGTTCATCGGCAAGAATCAGGACCGGCCGAAGAACCAAGGCGCGGGCCAGTGCGGCGCGCTGACGTTCTCCACCCGAAAGCTCTGAGGGGCGATGATCCTTACGATCGGATAGCCCGACCCTTTCCAAAAGATACGCAGCCCATTCGACCTGGTCCCTGCTTGGTCTGCCCTGAGCCAGACAGGGGATGAGGACATTCTCAAACACCGAGCACTGGGGCAACAGATGGTGGTCTTGGAAGACAAAACCGATCTTGCGGTTGCGAAACCGCGACAAGGAGCGTTCCGACATTCGGGTAATGTCTTCGCCATCCACAACAACGCGGCCACTCGATGGCAAATCTAGCCCCCCAATGAGGTTAAGCAACGTACTCTTGCCGGAACCGCTCGGCCCGACAACGGCGAGGCCATCGCCAGACTGGAGAGACAGATCAACGCCACGAAGGACGACGAGCGGCTCTCCTGGGGTCGGGTAACTCTTGGTCAGTTGCTCCACGAGAAGTGATGTCATGAAGAACCATGCTCTCGCTACGCGGGACAAACCTACAGAGACGTCAAGCCACCTCTGCATACCAACACAACTAACGGATGAATATAACCTATTCTGGCTGTCATAAGGTAGACACGGGTCGTTCCGCTCTTTCTGCTTGCCTACCAGACAAGGTGGTCTATAATACGCGGCAGTTATGCAGATCTTCTCACGATTAGGGAGTTATGTTATGTGCCGACGGCCAATGCGAATTCAACAGCTTTGTCTCAGGTGGTCGTGCCTCGTTGTGTTGATGGGTCTTGTTTGCGAAGTTGCCAGTGCGGATGTTCCAGTGCCACCGGCGCAAGCAAGGCCGAACGGGTCATTATCCGGATCAGTTCAGCAGACCTATTTGCGTTTTCCATCAGAAGTGGAAGTGATTGGGGCGGCAGGGGACATAAGGACCTCGCAAGAGCGGCCGAATATCTTGTGGTTGACCCTCGAAGACGTCAATTGCCATCTTGGCTGTTACGGTGATTCATACGCGACCACGCCCAATATCGACCGTCTTGCTGCCGAAGGAGTCCGCTATACCCATGCGATTGCCGGTGCCAGTGTTTGCACGCCGTGTCGTTCCACACTAATCACGGGGATGCATGCCGTCACACTCGGATCGCAGCATTTGCGATCCCCCATTCGTTTGTCGGCGAGAGTTCACTGTTTTCCAGAGTTGCTGCGTAAAGTGGGTTACTACTGCACTAATAATGTCAAACAGGACTACAACTTTGAATGTCCGCCCGGCGTGTGGGATGAATCGAGTTCCCGTGCTCATTGGCGGAATCGGCCTGAGGGGCAGCCGTTTTTCGCCGTGTTCAACACCATGGTCACTCACCAGAGCCGGGTCCGCATGAGTGATGAGGAGTTTGCAAAGGAGACAGCCTCGCTCGAACCTTTTGCACGACATGATCCCCAGACGGTTCCATTGCCGCCGTATTTCCCCGATACTCCTGGAACGCGCAAAGAAATGGCCCGTTATTACGATATGATCAGTGCGGCCGATAGCTGGGTGGGGCAGCATTTGCGGCAACTTAAGGAAGCGGGGCTGGAGGATGAAACAATTGTGTTTGTCTTTGGGGATAATGGCGCGGGATTACCGCGGCACAAGCGTGCCTTGTACGACTCCGGGGTCCGTGTCCCGCTGATTATTCGTTTCCCCAAAAAATATGAGCACCTTGCGCCTGCTTCGGCCGGCGGTATCGTCTCTCAAGTGGTGAGTTTTGTGGATTTCGCCCCAACAGTGCTTGCCCTTGCCGGGGTTGAAATTCCTGATGTGATGCAGGGGCAACCGTTCCTTGGAAAGCAGAGTGCTCTATCGCGGGATGTGGCCTTTTTGTTCCGCGATCGTGTTGATGAAGTCTTCGAATTGAGTCGCGGCCTTCGCAATCAGCGATTCAAGTATATTCGCAATTTTATGCCGCATCGCCCCTATATGGAGATTAGCGAGTATTGCGAGCCTGCGGCGATGGTCCGCGATCTCCGCCGGCTAGCCGCTGAAGGAAAACTGGAAGGGCCGGCGGCACTCTATCTTCGATCGAGAAAACCGATTGAGGAGCTTTATGATCTCGAAAATGATCCCTACGAACTTCATAACCTGGCTGAAGAGCCAGCGTACACGAAGACGCTCGAAGCAATGCGAGAAGAGTTGCGAAGACAGATTCTTTCCGTTCGTGATACGGGATTTCTTCCTGAAGGTGAGATGTTCCGCCGCGCGGGCAAGCAGACCATCTGGGAAATGGCCCAGAGCGATGCCGAGTACCCACTCGCTCGGATCTATGAGGCCGCCGACTCGGGGGGGCGACCTGAGAAGGGCTATCAAGACTTTATGGCGTTTATCTCAGACGCAGACCCGGCTGTGCGATATTGGGGAGTGATCGGGCTGATGTCGCTGACGCAATTGCCGGATTCCGTGATCTCGCAACTTCTGTCCTTGCTTGAAGACGATTCTCCAGAAGTGCGGATCGCTGCCGCCGAGGCCCTGTGCCGAGTCCACAAAACCGAGAACGCAGTGCCGGTGCTAGCGAAGGAGCTGCAGTCTTCGGACCTATATGTGCGGCTCTATGCGGCCTCAACACTGGCGGTGATCGGCCGCGATGCGGCCCCGGCAAAGGATAGCATTATGCAGATTCTAGGCGAGAGAGGTAGCGGTGATATGTGGATGTTTACCCAATGGGCATTGGCTCGGTGTTGCCGTCAATTGGCCTGGCCGATTCCGGGTCACACTCCCGTGTTGTATTAGGATGTCTTGGCAGGATGTGTAAACCTCAGACTTGTAAGCGAGGCGACAAACAAAATCGGAGGGACCTCCTTATCAGGTCCGCCGAATGACGTTTGATTATCCATCCTGATTCATCGGGCACGACAAGCGCGCCCCTCCGATTTCGCCTCTGTAAAAGTGAATCGCTATTCGCGACACTTGATCGCGACGAGGCTATTTGGTCGACCTGCAAACAAGACGGCGACGTTCAGGATGTGACGGTCCCGAGAGCATGGCACGTTTAGTCAATTATGCCTGCCGCGAAAGACCAATCTCATATTTGATCAAAAGGATGAAGTTGCAATGATTTGGATTGGTTTTGGTCGCTGCGGAAAAACTGTTTATTTTTCGGATTTTAGAGCTACCGAAAAATATCCATAATAGGTTTCGTTGCCGCGGAGCAGGAAGAACTTCAGCGGTAAGAAGCTGGCAAAATCGGGGCGGCGAATAATATACTCGACATTGTCCAGGGAAATCGTCTCCCAGAGGTGCATCCCAACCAGGACATCTCCCTGACGTAATCCCTGAGCCGCTGCGGGACTGCCCGGTCGAACGTCCGTGACAAGGAGGCCACCACGATAGCGGGTTTGGTATTTCTGACGAAACGTTTCTTCTGGAATCGGCTCCAATCGCAGGCCGAGCATCGTCCAGATCTCATCATCCAACGTTGGGATCTTGGGTTTTGAGAGTGTGATCATGAATTGCTGGTCTTCGGTGCCATTACGTGTGACGACAACGGGCAAGACTTCATCCCAGGATTTGTCCAGCAAGGCTCGTTGAAACTCCAGGGCGTTGCGAACCTTACGACCGGCGATTTCCGTGATGATGTCGCCTGCCTGAATTCCAGCGGCTGCTGCGGGACTATTAGGATCGACCGCTGATACGGTCAGCGGACCGGTCGGTGAGCCGGAGCGAAATCGCAGACCGTAATAGATCTTTTGTTCGTTGATTTGGGTCAGCAGTTCGGCAGCGGCTTCTACCACACGGTCCACGGGAATTGCGAATCCGATGCCTTGCGCACCCGCCCGAACGGCGACATTGACCCCGATCATCTCTCCATTGATATTGAGCAACGGCCCCCCCGAGTTTCCCGGATTGATGCTGGCATCTGTTTGGATCAGGTCGTCATAGTATTGTGAATCGCTCACTTGAACGGCCCGGTGAAGGGCGCTGATGATTCCCCGGGTCGCCGTATGTTCGTAACCGTAAGCGTTCCCTAATGCGATGACAGATTCACCGGGCATGAGGTCGGCTGAAGTCCCGATTTGAATCACCTGCATGGGTTGGTCGGGATCGACCTTGATGATGGCCAGGTCAGTCTTCGGGTCCCGTGCGACGAGTTTGGCGATGTACCGGGTGCCGTCGTAGAGGGTGACTTCGATTTCCCGGACGCCATCGACAACGTGGTGGTTCGTGACGATGTAGCCTCGCTCGTCGATGACGACACCGGTTCCCATGCCGTTAACCCGTCGGCTGGTGTCAGGGCGAGTTGAATTGGCGGCTGTTGTGACGAGGGCCTTTTCCCCGCGAATGTTTACCACGGCCGGCCGAGCACTGCGTATGGCGCGAACAATCGGGGTCTCGCGGAGATCTTCACTTGCCCCAAGGCCAACGGGAATGGTCGTGAGCCATGTTAGAAGCGAAAGCAAGATAATGGACCGGGCCGCAAATCGCAAGCAGCATCGTGATAGCATGTTCTTCGGCAGGCCGTTGCTAAAGGGTCTCGAAAAACCGTAACAACAGTGCGATCTTGCCCCTTCAGGCGACTGAAGAAGGCTCAGAAGTTTGCATCGGCGAGAAAACTGGCATCCTTGATACGCATAGACTTAACCCATAAAGTCCCAAAGCCTTGCGTTATTTGCTCAAATTGACATGTGCCCGATAAGTTTGATGTCGCCCAGCGGATGCATTCGGTTTGTGGTCAAGGCAACAACGATGGGCTGAGTGGAGGGACCTGCTTGTCAGATCCGGCGCGTTACGTTTGATAATGCGTCGCGCTTCTGCGGGCACGACGAGCGTGCCTCTCCAGCTCTCGGAGGGACCTGCTTGTCAGGTCCGCTTTTTGGAGGGACGCACTTGTCGCGTCCGGTGCACCCCGTTTGATTATCTATCCCGTTTCCGCGGGCACGATAAACGTGCCCCTCCGAAATTCCCGTCGGAGGGACGCGCTTGTCGCGTCCGCCGCGCAACGTTTGATAATCCATGCCAATTCTGCGGGCGTGATGAGCACACCCCTCCAAGGGATGGTAAATGCGCGGATGCGACCGTTATGCCCGTGGGAGCTATCGTCGCATAGTGGCAGCTCGTCTCAAGGGTGTTGCCGCGCTCGAAATGGTCCCGGGAAGAATAACCCGCGGGTCTGAGTCTGTGCTAGCGGAAGCGTTAATCTGATGCGGAGTTCGGAATAGCCAGGACGAACCGGCAAGCTGTGATGATGAGGCATCAGAGGAACGGTGTTCACCTCGAAGTTGCCTGTCGGGCATCTTGTCGCCATCTGCGGTTGGTTGCCACCGATTGTCATCGTAAATCCAAATAGGAGGTGATGAAGAGCCCGTTTGTTTCTGTTCTTCGGGAGGCAGCGGTGGTGGCGTCGGAATGACCTCCGGTGCGGTGGGTGACGAATCAACGTTGGTGTCAGGTGCCACAGGCTTTTCTGAAATAGGAAAGACAGGCTGAGTGGGTAAAGGGAAGAATTTTGCACGAGGAGAGCCGATGGAGGCAATGAAGGTCTCGGGAAAGTGAGTTGGCGGCAGATTCGCATCTGGGGGCGGTTTGACCACCGACATATCACCGGCCAGACGGGGAAACAGGCATCCTCGGCTGTGAGCGAAAAGCCCCTTTGGGCACGACGAACAGCAGCTCGACACATGACAGGCCGGGGATCGACAGCCTGCCAGAACCGCCAAGGATACTAGGAGAAACTGAAGTCGAAGGTGGATCACGTAAGCACTTCAGTTCGTCTGGCCGATAGAAACCGATTCGCCGGAAGACATTACCTCGTCAATACTCCGGTCGAACACATGGTTTCATCGTCATTCCGTGTGTGAAACTTTGATGAGTATGCCGATTGCTCGAATTGCGGACACGAAATTGATTTGGAGGTATAGCTTGGCATGGCAAAATGGGGCGGATATGTAAATCGAGAGAGCACGTGGGGAGAAATTGGATGTAAGATTAGCGGCGCGAGCAAAGAATTTCCGGTCAAAAAGGAAGGATAGGAAATGTGAGTGCTTCACGCAGCCTTGGGCAAGCGGCGAATTTGCGCAGGATCTTGCTGGAAGCCAACATCGTGTCTTCTGATAGCCTCCAGAATTCGCTCGGCTAATTGGACGGCTGCCAAACCGTCTTCACCCGCTACGGCAGGACGAGTTTGACTCTCCACGGCACGAATGAAATCCCGCAACTCGGCTTCGAGCGGATCACAGGGTTGGACCTCGGGCGATTGCCAGGGGAAGAAGCGGGTATGGAAAGTTTCTTTCAGACTTTCCAGCTCACGTTGGTCGAGTTCCTCGATGTGAAACGAAGCATCCTGGACCTCCACCGGGTATTCACACACTGAGGCTGTTCTGCGGGCGAAATCGAGAATGGCCTGCCCTTCGCGGTGCCAGATCCGCATGGTTCGAGTCGGTTCCTGTTCGATGCGTGAGGCCTTCAGGATGGCCACCGGGCCGTCCTCAAATTGAATTCGCGCAATAACGAGGTCTTCGTGTCTTCCCAGAATAGCCATTCCGACGGCATCAACTTTTCGGACGGGTTGTTTGACGAGGGCAAGAACCAAATCGAGATCATGGATCATCAGGTCCATGACGACGCCCACGTCGGTGATCCGGAAACTGAACGGACCACATCGGGATGCCTCGATTAACTGAATATCGCCGAGAAGTGGTTGAACTGCGCGAAAAGCCGGATTGAATCGCTCGATGTGTCCGACCTGAAGGATAAGATTCTTCTCTCGGGCCACAGTTAACAAATACTGGGCCTGTTGGGATGTCTCTGTAATCGGCTTTTCCACAAGAACGTGGACTCCTGCCTTGAGACACTCTGTTGCCGTGGCGTAGTGAAGCGAGGTGGGGACGGCAATAACAACGGCCGCACAATGAGGCAAAAGCTGACGATGGTCGGCGAAGGCCTGGCAATGGCATTCTTCTGCCAGCGACTGCCGGCGTTCCGGGATCGGATCGGCGACACCGACAAGAGCAACGCCGGGGATAGTATTCAGCTTGCGGGCATGAAAAGTCCCCAACCGTCCGGCTCCGATGACGCCCACGGGAATCGGATGAGTGGATTGCTCTGCCGATAATGGTTCGTTGAATCGACTCTTCATGATTTTCGAAAGTCTAAGTTTAGACGCCCTTTTTTGAATCATCCATCGCGGTTTTTCGGGCACGACAAGCGTGCCCCTCCGGCCCACGGAGGGACCTGCTTGTCAGGTCCGCGGCGCCAGGTTGGATTATCCCTACCGCTTCACCGGGCACGACAAGCGTGCCCCTCCGATTTGTTTGTTGCGTTACTGACAAATATGACGCACTCTTATGGAACGGCTAGGCGCAGGATCGTACCCGTTCTACAGCGGGAAACTGGCTGAGAAGGTTGCGTCCCATCTCGGCATTCAGTCGGTGTCCACTGCGATAGGCGGAGAAGCGTCCCACGAAATCGCAGCCACAAAGGGCGAGATCACCGACCATGTCCAGGAGTTTGTGCCGAACACATTCATCGGGGAAACGGAGTTGATTATCAATGGGGCCGTCGGCATCGAACACGAGCAGGTCCCGTGGTGTGGTCCGTCTCCCAAGACCCTGGGACAGCAGCCATTCTGCCTCTTGTTTCAGCATAAATGTCCGGGACGGTGCAATTTCTTGGCAAAAGGACTCTGGCGTAAGTGACAGGCCGAAGCTCTGACGTCCGATCGGGCCATCTGGTCCGTAGTCGAGGAGGTACCGCATGAAACACTCATGACCGATACCTGGCCGTGCTTCAAACCACTTATCGCGTTCTTCCACCCTGACGACCCGGGAGAGGACCCGAACGGGCCGTGGTGCCGATTGTTTCACGATTCCGGCGCGGAGGAGTGCCTCGACGAAGGGCAAAGCCGAACCATCGCAACCCGGCATTTCGGGGGCCGTGACCGCGACCTCACAGTTGTCGATCTGCAAGCCGCCTAGAGCAGCCATCACATGTTCAACCATTTCCACCCGCGCACCCCCAAATTCCAGGGAGCTACGACGGGGTGTCTCGACGCGGTATTCAAGGCGGGCGGGAATCCTCGGGTGATGGCGCAGGTCTTCCCGCACAAAAACGATGCCCGTGTTTGCAGGGGCCGGACGGAATTCCAAACGGTTATCCTTTCCGGACCAGTAGCCAAATCCTTCGACAGCGACGGGACGGGCAATGGTTTGTTGAGGTCTCAGCGAAAGCATCAATATCGGTGGTTTGTCAATCAAAGGTGTCTTGTGTTGGTCACATAAACAACGAAACTGTTTTTCAAATTCACACAATCCTAAGTCTTTTTGGCACCGGCACAACCTGGGTATGACTACCGCCAGGTTCGGCCTCCGGAAACTGGCAGCCCCACGGCCACGGCACGCGCTGGGTGAAAAACCGAATCGCTTCGATTCTTGCACCCACGCGCACCCAGCCAGTGTTGCCTATCGCAACGTTCCCGGACGGGAGAAATTCCCTTGACCGGGTGGTACCGGGGTTGCCGAACTCGAGGCAGCCGATGTGGCCGACTGAGCACGGGCATTGAGTCGCTGTAACACCAACGGTGTCAAATCCAGTTCTGGTGCCTGGTAAACAATCAATTGGTTGATGTAACGAAGGATGTCGTCGGGTGAATTGGCATCGACTTGCTGGCCATTGAATCGCAAAACGACGGCAATTCCATTGGCCGCGGCAAGATACTGAATCTCGTTGACGATTTCTTGATACGTTGCGTAGTGAAGTTTCGCCTCTCGAAGCAGAAAATCTTTTCGCTTCTTGATGATTTCGGCCTCAAAGTCCTTTTGCCGTTTGACGAGGGCATCGTCAATCTGGTTATATGTGGCCGTCCCGGGCTGGTGATCCTTGAGTTGCTCCGCCAACGATTTGATGGCTTCCTGCTCGCGCTGCGCCCACTGTTCAACCGCCGTAGCCTCAGACCGCAAGACGCTCATTTCCTGCTTGAAGCGAAGATGGTTCTTGAAAATGTATTCAATATCGACCATCGCGATATTGCGGACGAGACTTGGTGATCGAACGGGTGCCGTGGGAGTTGATACCTGTTGTGCCCACAATTGATAGACAACCACACTTGCGACGACAAGCCCTGTCGCTGCTAAACCGAGCCATTTCTTCTGTAACATGGAAATCCTCCTTGAAAGTGGTGAATGGTCGCTCCTGACCAAATCTTCCAGAAGAGTACCGAATTCTTGTTCCTCCGTCGAGACCAAATCGAAGTCTAACAGACGAAAAACTCGCCCCCCTATGTGGTGACAGTCCGTGCCACCAGCGATTCGGAAAATTTTGGGTCGCTCTGTCCAACTACCCCGATGGCGAGCGCTGCCGCGCGAGCCGTGCCAATATTGACGGGATGATTGCCGAAGCACACGACTTTGTGCGTCCTGGAACTCCGAATTGTAAATGTGCGGTCCCGTCGTTTGCATCTGCGGGTCCCAAGCCAGGGCAAGCCACCACGGCCGAGATATTCTTGGGATTTGCACGCGATTCGTAAAGAGCAATTTCGATCAGACGGGTTGACCGGAGTCAGAGATAAGACCGTTTTTTAGTGAATCTCCTCATCTCGGCATGATTAACCCGCAAACCACCTCTTAGAGGGATCCGCTTGTCGGGTCCGCTGCGCAACGTTTGATTATCCATCGCGCTTCAACGGGCACGACAGGCGTGCCCCTCCGAGTTCCTTTCGGAGGGACCCGCTCGTCGGGTCCGCTTTGCGATTCGTTCGACGAAATATCTTCTGTTCCTACGGACAAATGACGAACCTGCACCTTTTGTGGTAAGCTTACCTTTTACCCAGATAGCAGCCTTGGAGTGACAGTCGGAGAAGGAGTCGAAGGTGGAATCGGTGCAACACAGCGTGACGGTCTTGCCCTTGGGCAGGACGATTCAAGTCCCCTCAGGATCACGATGGGTGGAGGTCGCCCGTCAGTTGGGGCTAGCCATGAATCTTCCCTGCGGCGGAGAAGGCGTTTGCGGCAAGTGCCGTGTCTTTGTGCGATCAGGTGTTGCGACACCAAATGCCGCGGACCGTCGTCATCTCAGTGAAGCAGAAATTCAGCGGGGTGTTCGCCTCGCGTGTCAGTTGATGGTTTCTGCGGACCTCGTCGTTGAAGTTCCAGAGGCGTCGTTACTCAAGGCATCCCACCAGATTTTGTTGGACACCGGCCACGTTGTTTTGAAGAGGGGCACACCGCTTGTCTCAAGAAAAGTTATAAGACTGGCTGAAGTGGCGACGACTGGGGAGAGTATCGTTAACCTCATTCAGCGGGCTTTGCCAGGGGTCGAGATCCCGTTCTGTGTGCTTCAAGATCTTTCCCAAAGACAGGTTGAGATTCCCACGCAGCTCGCAGCGGTGATTGCGGAAGACTGTCTGCTGGCATGCGAGGATGATGCCCGAACAGGTGGACCCTATGGTGTGGCGGTCGATTTGGGGACGACAACCCTGGCGGCTTCTCTCTTGGACATTGCGAGCGGGGCTGAACTAGCCATCTCTGGTCGCCTCAATCCCCAGACGGAATACGGCGACGACGTGATTTCGCGGATTCAGTTTGCAAGCGAAAACCCCTGGGGGGCGCAACGTCTTCAGCAGGTCATCGTTTCGGCAATCAACGAAATGATCGAAGAGTTGGTCGCCCGGGCCGGGGTGGATCGGCAGGCGATTTATCAGGTGGTCGCCGCAGGGAATACCACAATGCAGCACCTCTTTTGTGGATTGTGTCCGTACCATCTGGGACGATTTCCCTTTCGCCCAACGACAGTCGCGCCGCTTCGATTTTTTGCGGAGGAGATTGGTCTCAAGATTCATCCCCGTGGCCAGGTCTATGTCTTTCCCGCAATCGGCGGTTTCGTGGGTGGGGATACGGTCGCCGGGATCATCACGACCGGTTTGACCGAGGGAAGGTCCCCTGCCCTGCTTATCGATCTTGGGACAAACGGTGAGATCGCGTTATGGGATGGTCAGACTCTGCGGGCGGCAGCAACGGCGGCTGGACCCGCCTTTGAAGGTGCGCGTATTCGCTCCGGAATGCGCGCTACTGATGGTGCCATAGAGCGGGTCTGGTTCAATCCAACAACCGGAAGGCTTTCCTGGCAGGTGATCGGCGGGACGGAACCTCGTGGCCTGTGTGGTTCGGCAATCCTTGATGTCTTGGCGCTGCTCCGTCGATGGGGGATCGTTACGGCAGAGGGGCGGCTGCAATGCAACAATTCGATCAGGCAGGGACTTCCTGAGGACCTGGCGGAGAGAATTGTTGAGGATGAAGGAACGCCTGCCTTCGTCGTGGCGCACAGTTCTGAAACGGTTTTCCAGCAACCGGTCGTTCTAACTCAACGCGACGTTCGACAGTTGCAACTGGCGATTGGGGCCATTCGCGCAGGGACGGAAATGTTGTTGCGATCCGCTCAGGTAGCCCCTGAGCATTTGCAGACAATTTACCTGGCAGGTGGCTTTGGGAATTACATCCGCCGTCGAAATGCACAGTTGGTCGGGCTGTTGCCACGGGGGATTCCCACGGAGCGAATCCAGTTTTGCGGAAACACGTCCCTTTTGGGGGCGAAAATGGTCCTCTTATCCCGTGAGCTTGCCGAGACAGCCGAAAAGGTTTCCCGGACCGTCGAACACGTCGATTTGGCGTCTCAGCCTGACTTCCATTGGAAGTTTGCCGAAGCCATGATTTTCCCCGAGTGCGAAAAACCAGCATCAGACGGCGATCCGTAGTTGCGTCGCAGAGCTACAGCGCGACTCGGGGAGCAATAAAAGTTGTCATCAATGGCCACCGCACCCGGGGCATCCGCCACCGCGCGGATAGTTCGGATTGTTGATGACGAAACCGCGTCCGGTGGGACCATCAAGAAAGTCAATGATCGTTCCGTCTAAATGAAGGGCGAATTTTTTCCGCGTCACAAGCGGTACCCCGTTTGATTCAAAGCGGGCATCAAGCTGGGGATCATACTCAGTATCGAATCCTAAAGAATACTGCAAACCGGAGCAGCCGCCGCCCCCGATGGCCATCCTGAGGACGGTTCCCGGTTCCAGCTTCTGTTCCTCGATAATCCGCTTGATCTCTGACGCTGCGAGAGGGGTTAAGCTCACTGCCATAAACGTTTCATCCTCTACAATAAAGATACATTCGCGGCCGGTCGCAACCGGCAGACCGATCTTAGTTGAATCATACGCAAAACGTCACTTTTTTCCAAGGACGCAACCGGCTCCCCATGTTTTCACTAGTGGCCCTTTGACGGTAAGCTAAGACAAAGGGGGCAGGCTCTTTGCAAAGGAGCCTTGGATTAGTGGCCTGATTGGGCGGTGATTGTGCTTATTGTTCCTCGTGCGACAAACCCAGCACGTATCCTCATGACGTGCCCTTGAATGTCCGGAGTTGGTCTAATGGAACTCCAGCTTATCGAGTATTTTCGACAAAGGATTCCGCGGTATCCCTGCGTCCGCTTGGGAATTGGTGACGATGCCGCCATTATTGACCTGGATTTACCCCAGTGTGTCATTACGACGGACGTCCTTATGGACGGCATCGACTTTCGGTTAACCGAAGTGGCCCCAGAGGCTGCAGGGAGGAAGGCGCTTGCGGTCAATCTGAGCGATCTAGCGGCCATGGCGGCCTCGCCCAAAGCTTGTGTGGTGGGGCTTGTCCTTCCCGAAAAAGGAGGAATGGACCTCGCCAAACGGCTTTACGATGGGTTACTGAGCATTGCAAGAGACTTTCAAATCGCTGTCGCCGGGGGGGACACCAATAGTTGGGATGGCCCACTGGTTATTAGCATCACGGCCATTGGTTCTCCGTCACCCGGTGGTGGGCTTTCTCGCGCCGGGGCCCTGCCGGGGGACCGTATTATCGTGACGGGCGATTTCGGCGGTTCCATTTTAGGAAAGCATCTTGCCTTTACCCCCCGTGTCTGGGAGGCTATTTACCTCTATCGTACGTATGAGGTCCATGCGGGGATCGACGTGAGTGACAGTCTGGCGCTTGACCTCTGGCGGATTACCCAAGAGAGCCGTTGCGGGGCGGTCGTCCATGCAGACAGAGTTCCTGTTTCCGAGGCCTCGCACCGTTTGGCAACCCAAAGTAAATCACGGATGAAACCCTTAGACCATGCCCTTTACGATGGCGAGGATTTTGAGCTGATTCTGGCTGTTCCTCCGGCCGAAGCCGAACGTATGCTTCGCGATCAGCCGCTCTCGGTCCCCCTAACGGATATCGGTGAGTTTCTGCCGGAACGCGGCCTCTGGCTGGAAAAAGGAAAAAAACGAACCGCGTTGGAACCGAAAGGTTACCAGCACAAGTTCTTTTGAGAATCAAGTTTCGAGGACTGGTGTCAGGTGTGTGAGTAAAGTAGCGGGGAGTTGGGGGGCGGAGGGGCACGCTTGTCACGCCTGGTCGGAGGGGCACGTTTATCGTGCCCGCAGAATTGGGTTGGATTATCAAACGTTGTGCCGCGGACCTGACGAGCAGGTCCCCCCGGGGGTCGGAGGGGCACGCCTGTCGTGCCTGAGGAATCTGGTTGGATTATCAAATACGGCGCACCGGACGCGACGAGCGCGTCCCTCCGAAGGCTCATTGGTATCTACACATTTCCTGGTTTTTGGATAGACTAATTAGGCAAGCTAGGGAAGGAGGTGATTCGCATACACGGAGTGGCCTTATCTGATAGGAG
>Ga0068707_1000191_pt1 | contig 35165 bp, 25 predicted proteins | sample YNPNPMetaG_FD_66600 | JGI IMG/M metagenome (GOLD analysis project Ga0068707, IMG submission 66600) | Anoxygenic and chlorotrophic microbial mat microbial communities from Yellowstone National Park, USA - YNP NP MetaG | ecosystem: Environmental > Aquatic > Thermal springs > Hot (42-90C) >... | reverse complement strand
TGGTTCACGCCGCGGGGACTGGCGGACGTTCTGCGCAACGTCGCGGCCGGCCGCCGTGCCGCGGCTCCGTCGCTCTCGACCCTGCCGCGCAACGTGAGCGCCGAGGAGTTCGCCGGTGTGCTGGTCGCCAACCGCTCCGCCTACGCTTCCTGCCTCGTGGATGCCCGCCGGCGGCGCCCCCCGCTGGCCCACGTCGACGTCTCGTTCACCGTCACCGGCGACGGTCTGGTCGTCGATGTCTCCACCATCCCGGCCGACGCAGGACTCGCCCTGTGCCTGAAACCGATCGTCGAGCAGCTCGCGCTGCCGCACTTCCAGCTCCAGCAGGACCGCTTCGTGGTGCCGATGGATCTCGACCCCGTCGAGTAGCCTCGTCGGGTCGCGCCGGCCTCCCGCACGCGTCCGGCACGCCGAACCCGGGGCGCGGCTCGCGAGGCCCGCCGCGGGGACGACGAGGTCGGCGGGCGGGGAGGAACGCGGCCGGTGGGCGGGCCATCGCGGTCAGACGAGCTGCGACAGGCGCTTGATCGCCTCGGCAACCTGCGCGCGGCGGTCCTGGGCGTGGCGCAACCGCTCCCGCATCTCCTCGACCACGTCTGCCGGCGCCTTGGCGAGGAACTCCCGGTTGGCGAGGCGCTTCTCGAGACCGTCGATTTCCTTGTCGACCTTGAGCAGTTCCTTGTCGTGTCGGACGCGCTCGGCGGCGACGTCGACGATGCCGGCCAGCGGCACGGCGACGGGGAGCTTCCCGGCGACGCCGAGGGCATGGCCGGCGAGATCGGCGTCGGGGGGGACCGTGTCAAAGTCGGCGCCGCAGAGGTTGCCGATCCGGACGAGGATTTCGGGGGCGAGCAGCCAGGCGAGGATGTCGGCGGCCTCCGGGACGCGGACGATGCGCGCTTCGAGCCGCGTGGCCGGGGGGATGTTGTACTCGGCGCGCACCGCGCGGACGGTGACGACCAGGTCGCGCAGGACCTGGAAGCGGGCTGCGGCCTCGGGGTTGCGGCGCGCCGGCCGGACCGTCGGGTAGGGGGCGGCCGCGAGCACGGCGTCGGTGGGGCTTTCGGGCCGCACCGCCTCCTGCCACAGCTCCTCGGTCAGGAACGGGATGACCGGGTGCAACAGGCGGAGCGTGGTCTCGACGACGTGGCGCAGCACGGCGCGCGTCTCGTCCCGCAGCAATGCACTCGCCGGGTCCCGCTCATACAGCGCCGGCTTCGTCCACTCGATGTACCAGTCGCACAGCTCGTGCCACGTGAACGAATACAGCGCCGTGCAGGCCTCGTCGAGACGAAACTCGTCCAGGGCCGTGCGGACGGCGGCGATCGTCTCGTCCAGCCGATGGAGGATCCAGGCGTTGCCGACGTCCCGGCAGCCGTCGGGAACCGGCGGGACCGGGTTGTCCTGGAGGGCCGTTTCCATGAACCGGACGGCGTTCCAGATCTTGTTGCAAAAGAACCGGTAGCCCTCGATGCGCTTGGGGTCCAGCTTCATCGACTGGCCCTGGGCGGAGTAGCTGGCGAGGGTGAAGCGAAGGGCGTCGGTGCCGTACTGGGCGGTGACCTCGAGCGGGTCGACGGCGTTGCCGCGGGTCTTGCTCATCTTGCGACCCTGGGCGTCGAGCACCATGCCGTGGAGCACAACCTTGCGGAACGGGACGTCGCCGGTCATGCGCAGGCCCATCATCATCATGCGCGCGACCCAGAAGAACAGGATGTCGAAGCCGGTCTCCATCACCGAGGTCGGGTAGAAGGTCCGGAAGGCCGGGGTCGGGTCGGGCCAGCCCAGGGTGGAGAACGGCCAGAGCGCGGAGGAGAACCAGGTGTCCAGCACGTCCTCGTCCTGGCGCAGTTCGACGCCTCCGCACTTCGGGCATCGGTCGGGCGTCTCGCGAGCGACGACCGTCTCCCCGCAGGCGCAGTACCAGGCGGGAATGCGGTGGCCCCACCAGAGCTGGCGGGAGATGCACCAGTCCTGGATCCCCTCGAGCCAGCGGAAGTACGTCTTCGCCCACATCTCGGGCAGGATGACGGTGCGGCCGTCGCGCACCGCGGCCATCGCCGGCTCCGCCAGCGGCCGCATGCGGACGAACCACTGCGTCGAAAGCATGGGTTCGACGATCGTCTCGCAACGCTGGCAGCGGCCCACGGCATGGAGGTGCTCCTGGGCGCCACGGAACAGTCCCAACTCGATCAGACGCTCCTTCACCGCTTGCCGTGCCGCCTCCCGGTCGAGTCCGGCGAACGGTCCGCCCGCGGCGGTGACCCGGGCGTCCTCGTCGAACATCCGGATGAACGCCAGCCCGTGCCGCCGCCCGCACTCGAAGTCGTTCGGATCGTGCGCCGGGGTCACCTTCACGGCTCCGGTGCCGAACTTGGGATCGACGAGGATCGCGTCGCCGATGACGGGGAACGTGCGGTCGAGCAGCGGGTGCCGGACGGGCCGGCCGATCCGATCCCGGTACCGTTCGTCGTCGGGATGGACGGCAACCGCGGTGTCGCCGAGCATCGTCTCGGGGCGCGTAGTGGCGACCACGATTTCTCCCGAACCGTCGGCCAGGGGGTAGGCAAACGACCATAGCTCACCCCGGGTCTCGGCATGCACCACCTCGAGGTCGGAGAGCGCCGTGCGGCACCGCGGACACCAGTGGATCAGCCGCTCGGCGCGGTAGATCAGTCCGTCCTCCCACAGCCGCACGAACGCCTCGCGGACGGCCCGCGACAACCCCTCGTCCATCGTGAACCGTTCGCGACGCCAGTCGACGGAAACGCCGAGCGCCTTGTGCTGCTCGGTGATCCGGCTCCCCGACTGCCGGCGCCACTCCCAGACCCGTTCGAGGAACTTCTCGCGGCCCAGCGCATGGCGACTCGTTCCTTCCTTGGCCAGGGCGCGCTCCACGACCATCTGCGTGGCGATGCCGGCGTGGTCCGACCCGGGGAGCCAGAGGGTGTTCTCGCCGAGCATCCGGTGGTAGCGGATGATCGTGTCCTGGATCGTCGCGGTGAGGGCGTGCCCCATGTGCAGCGCGCCGGTAATGTTCGGCGGCGGGATGACGATGCAGAACGGCGGCCGTTCGTCGTCGTCCCGCGCCTCGAACACCCTCCGGTCCAGCCAGAACTGATAGATGCGCGCCTCGAACTCCTCGGGCACGTAGGGACGATTGCCGATGGTCACGGGAACGGGCTACTCCTTCAGCAAGGCCTGGATCTGCTCCCGAATGATGGTCTCGGCGAGGTCCGGAACGACCTCCCACGCGACCTGTTCGATGATCTCGCGGGACACCACCCGTACGATCGCCCGGAGCTGCTCCGGGCTCAAGCCCGGAACTTCCGCCGCCAGCTTCCGCTCGAGGTCGACCGGCACCACCGCCGCCTTCGCGGGAGGGGCCGGCGGCGCCGCAACGGGCGAGGGAGCCGGATGCGTCGGCGGGGCGGGCGGCGGCCCCGGCGGAACCGGGCGCACCGGAGCCGCCGGCACGGCGGGAGCCGCCGGCGGCGCGGAAGCGGCGGCCTGGGACGGTGTCGGCGCGCCCAGATGGCCGGGCGGCGCCACCGGCATCAGGGGCTTCGTGGCCTGCACCGCAGGCAACCGTGAACCGTCCGCACCGGGCCGACCCGGAAGCCCGATCTGGGTCTGGATGCGAGGCGCTCCGGGTTGCGGCGGCGGCAACGGTGCTCCCGGCGGCAGCGGCCGCGGAGCCGGCGCGGCCGGGGCCGGCGGCGATGCCGGTCGCGGCAGAGGAGACGCCGGCGGGGCCGGCGGCGATGCCGGTCGCGGCAGAGGAGACGCCGGCGGGGCCGGCGGCGGTACCGGCCGCGGCGCCGGAGCCGCGGGCCCGGCCGCCGGTGCGGCCGGTGTGGCCGCCGCAGGCCGCAGCACGGGTGCCGAACCGGCCAGGAATGCCTGCGTCCTCGCAATCAAGTCATCCGACTCCCACGGCTTCTGGACGCCGCCCGCGGCGCCGACCGCGGCCGCCCGCCCGGTGTCGAACGCCTCGGCCGGACCATGCAGGATCACGACCGGCAGATTCGAATAGGCCGGAGCAGCGCGAACCTGCGCACAAGCCTGATAGCCGTCCTGGGGGCCGATCCGGCTGTCGATGTACAGCAGCTCCAGCTTCTCCCCCGAACGCAGCAGCTCCTCCGTGCTGGAGAAGAGGTGCGGCTCGACGCCCAGATCCTCGCCGGCGAACGTCAGCTGGAATGCCGTGCGGATGGTTGCCGAGTCGTCCAAGATACCGATCTTCCTGGCCACCGCTCTTGCCTCCCACCCGCACCGCCGATCGGCGGGGAATCGGAACCGGTTCGCGGGGCGTTCGTATCATGCCGTGCGACACAGCGTCAATATCCAGCTCCCGTCGGAACCCTGCGGGCAGGGCGGGGCGCGCGGGGTGCAGGGTGCCGCCGCGCACGAGGGCTCTCGCGAACTCCATCGCACCACTCGGGCGGCCCGAGGGGGAGTGGTCCGGAGCGGCTCTTCCGTAGTACGCTTCTGGGCCGGATGACGTCGCCCGACCCCTCCGCCCCCGGTTCCGGCCGGGCCGATCGCGAGATGCCTGTGTCGGCGTACGGCGTTCCGCGGCGGGTGCTCGTCCTGGCGCGCGGTGCGGGGGACCGGGGCTGGGTGACGGCGGCTCTGGAGCGGCGCGGTTTTGAGGTACGGACCTGGGATCGAGTGGAAACGCTGGTGCCCGAGGTGACGGCGGGGGTGCAGGCGGCGGTCCTGGTGGCCCGGCGCGCCGCGGTGACGTTGCGGGTGGCGGAGGCGCGCCTGAGCCGCCTGTTGCCGGGTCGCGGGATCGTCCTGCTGGCGGGCCCGGCGGGGTTTGCCCCGGCGATCGGCGAGGGACGTGTCGTGCTGGGGTGGCCGCCGTCGGCGGCCGGGCTGTGCGGCGCCGTCGAGCGTGCGTTGGCCGACGCGGCCGATGCCCGGACCCTCGACGGGCTCGGCGTACCGCCGTCCGTCCGCGCCGCGCTCGCCGACGCCGTGGCGCTCGGCGGCGTCGAGGGCCACCCCGAGTGGTACCTCGACGCACTGCTGGCGGACGGCGCGGCGGGTTGGAGTGGCGGCGCCGTGCTCGTCCCTTCGGAGGGCCAGTATCGCGTGCTGGCGTCGCGCGGAATCCGCGAGAGTTACGTGTTGCGTCTGGTGCGGCGTCATCCGCCGCCGAGCGACCTGGACGGGTCGCCGGGGCGGCCGGTGCGCATCGGCCGCATCCTTCGCTCGCCGGCTTCCCCGTTGCGGGCGTTGCGGGCCTGGTGGTGGCTTGCGGGGCCGCTGTGCGCCGGCACCGGGGCGCGCACGTTCCTGTTTCGGCAGCGGGCGTCGGCCGACGTCCCGTGGGCCGACGGGGCGCTGGCGGTCGTGGCCCGACGGCTGTGGCGGGAAGGGGAGCCCGCCGGGATCGACCCGGTGACCGGGCTGGAACGGTGGACCGAGTCGGAGGTCGCGGCGCGGGCGTGCGCGGCGGCGTCGGACGGGACCGGCGGCGCGGCGATCGTGGTGGTGGCGGTTCCCGCCTTGCTCGAGCTGCGGCGGGTGCACGGTCCGCGGGTCGAGGCCCGGGCGGCGGGCATCCTGGCGGCCCGGCTGGGCCGCCAGCTTCGCGGCACCGACGCGCTGGTTCGGCTGGGGGCCGAGCGGTTCGCGGCGGTGCTGGCGGCGACGGGCGAGGTCGAGGTGGCGCGGGTGGCGCGGCGGCTGCGCCGCGCGCTGGCCGGCGACGAGCTGCTGCGGCGCCGCGGCGAAGCCGCGCCGCTCGCCCGCGAACTCGAGGTCCGAACGGAAGCGCTATTCGTGGCCGCGGGAAGCGACCCGGGAGCGCTGGCCGAGCGTCTGGCGCGGGCCGGCGCCGTTTGACACGTCCGGGCGCTCCCGCTATGGTCCGCCCCGCCTGTCGCGGGACGCGGCGGTGGGAGGCCCGGCGTGGCGCGGAGAATCCAGAGAAAGGAGCTACGGAAGCCGGACGACTTTGTCGACGTGGGGTCGCGGATCGTGGGATGGATCACCGACCACCGCGCCCCACTCGGCATCACCCTCGCCGGAGCTCTGGTGCTGCTGTTCGGCGTGATGCTGGTGGTGCACCTGCGGCGCAGCGCCGACGTCGAGGCGTGGCGCCCGCTGCTCGACGCGGTCCCGGTGCGCGCCCTGCCCGCCGAAACCAGCCAGGACAACCCGCTCGAGATGCTGGGCCGCCAGGACCCGGCCGTGTGGGTGGATGCCCAGCGGATTCGGGAGGTCGCCGAGTCGGGCGAGGAGGAAGGCCCGCGGCTCGTGGCGGGTCTTGCCCTGGCGGGCGAGTTGTTGGCGCGGGGCGATGCCGCGGCCGCCGAGGCGCGCTATCGGGCGTACCTGGCGACCGACCCCCGGCCGGACGCCGCCGGACGCCTGGTGGCGCAGGAAGGACTGGGGTACGCCTTGGAGCGGCAGGACAAGCGTGCGGAGGCGGCGCAGGCATTCGCCGCGATCGCGGAAATCGACCAAGGCGCTTACAAGGCGCTCGCGCTCTACCACCAGGGACGTCTCGCGGCGCTCGACGGTCGCGTCGAAGAAGCCCGTCGCCTGCTGCTCGAGGCCAAGGGGATCGAGAACCCGCAGCCGCGGGACATCGGCGCGCGCGTCGAGGGTTGGCTGCGCCGGCTCGAGATCGAGGGGAGTTCGGCGGCGCCGGGGACGGCTCCGACGGGCGCGGCGGCGGGGCCTGCTGCCGGGCCGGTGGCGCCGCCGGCCGCGGTGGGCGCGGAGCCGGTGGCCGCCGCTGCACCGGCCGCTCCCCTCCCGGCCGCGCCGCAGGTGCCGCAGGCGGAGGACGAGCCGGATGCGCCGTAGCCCGCTCGCGGCGGCGGCCTGGGGGGTCGCCTTCGCGGCGGGGTGCGTGGGCACCCCTCCGCCGTCCGCCCTCGAGGCGCACCTGGACTTCCCGGGCGTTCGCGTGCTGCAACCCCGGTGGCGGCGGTTGCTGGTCGACCCGGAGCGGAGGGAATACCGTCCGATCGAGCGTTCGGGGGTGGTGTTCGATCCGTCGCGGGGATTGGTGTTCGTCGGCACGTCCCAGGGCCGTTTCTGGGCCCTCGAATCCGGCTCGGGTGACGTGGTCTGGACGCACGACGAGCCGGACGGCTTCCATTCCGCGCCGCGGCTGGTCGAGGAGGCGGGGCTGGTGGTGGCCGGGAACGACGGGGGCGACCTGCTGGCCTTCGCGCCGGAAACGGGGGTCGTGCGCTGGCGCGCGGATCTGGGGGGGCCGGTGCGCGGCGAGGCGTCGTATCGGGAGGGCGTGCTGTACGTGCGGACGGCGACGCAGCGGGTGTTTGCGATCGAGGCGCTGTCCGGGCGGGAGCTGTGGTCGTTCGAACGTCCGTTGCCGGAGGGGTACGTCTCGGGGAGCGAGGCGGGCGTTCTGGTGTCGGGGGATCGGGTGTACACCGGCTTCGTCGACGGTACACTCACGGCTCTTTCGGGCGTCACGGGCGAGCGACTGTGGGACGTCAACCTCGCGACGGAGGGGCACGGCGAGCTGGTGCTGGACGATCTGTGCGCCACGCCGGTGGAGATCGAGGGGACGCTGGTGGTGAGCTCGTACGACAACGGTCTGTTCGGCGTCGAGGCTTCCGAGGGGGGACAGCGGTGGCACCGGCCGGATCTGGCGCACGCGTGCGGGCTGGCGGTGGTGGAGCAGGACGTCCTGGCCTCGGTCGCGGGGACGGGCCTGGCGCGGCTCGACGCGACGACCGGCGCCACCGTCTGGATGCGGCGTTACCCGGCGGGGACGCAGCGCGATCCGATCGTGCATCGCGGGCTGATCGTGCTGGCGGACGACATCCACGGCCTTGTGGTGTTCGAGGCGCTGACGGGGCAGGTGTTGCAGGGGGCCTGGGCCGGGGCCGGTGTGGCCGGTCGTCCGGCGGTCCTGGACGGCCGCGTCGCCGCGATCGACAACACGGGGGAGTTCCTCGTGTACGACCTGGCCGGCGGCTGACCTAGAGGCCGCGACGGGCGCCGAGACCTTTCCAGGGGGCGGCCGATCGGTGGGCGGCGATGGAGAGCAGGAGGCCGACGCCGACCAGATTGGCCAGGACCGACGAGCCGCCGTAGGAGAAGAGGGGCAGGGTAACGCCGACGACGGGGAGGAGGCCGAGCACCATGCCCATGTTGATCGCGACGTGCCAGAACAGCATCGCGGCCACGCCCACGGCGACGAGCGCCCCGAAGCGGTCGCGGGCGCGGGCGGCGATGCGCAGGGACCACAGCACGACGAACAGGTAGAGGGCGATCAGCAGTGCGCTCCCGACGAAGCCGTGTTCCTCGCCCCAGACGGCGAACGGGAAGTCGGTGTGCTGGAACGGGACGAAGCCGAGCTGGTTCTGGGTGCCGTGGAGGAAGCCCTTGCCGAAGATGTGGCCCGAGCCGACGGCGATTTTCGACTGGGTGGTCTGCCAGGCGGCGTCCTGGACGTCGAGGCGTTCCGAGGAGAACAGGGAGGCGAACAGCGTGATGACGCGCTCCCGCTGGTAGCCGTGCAGGTACGACCAGGCGAGTGGCAGGGAGGCGAGGAGACCCCCGAAGGCCAGGAGCACACTGCGGGCGCGGACCCGGAGGACCATCGCCATCGAACCGAGGATCAGCGGGTAGATCAGGGCGGTGCCGAGGTCGGGCTGCTTGATCACCAGGACGGTCGGAATGGCGGTGAGCACCGCCGGGAGCAGGAAGTCCCGCAGCGTCCGCGGCTCCGGCCGCACGTCGCCGTGGAAGATCCGGGCGATGCACAGGATGAGGGCCAGCTTCATGAACTCCGACGGCTGGATCGATACCGGACCCAGCACCAGCCAGCGCGTGGCCTGGTTCGCCTGTCGTCCCACGGCCAGCACCAGGATCAGGAGCAGCACGATCAGGCCGTACGCCGCGTACGCGTAGCGCAGGAAGACGCGGTGGTCGACGAGCCACACGGCGAGGGCGGACAGTCCGCCGACGCCGAACCAGGTGAGCTGGGTCTCGTAGAACTGCAGGTTGACGACGGAGACGGCGGATCGGAGGTTGAGCAGGCCGAGCACGCCGAGGGAGGCGACGGCCATGACCAGGGGGAGGTCGAGGGTGAGGCGGTGGCGGCGTCCCGGGGAGGAATCGAGGGGCATGGGGGTCACCGGGGCGCGATGCGCCGGAAGTACTCGCGGAAGATCTCGACCGCGATCGGCGCTGCGGACCGGCCGCCGTACCCGCCGTGCTCGACCAGCACAACGACCACGATTTCCGGGTCATCGGCCGGCGCGAAGCCCGCGAACCACGCATGGTCCCGCTCGCGGTACCGCTCCTCCGTGCTGCGCTCGTCGCGGCGCCGGTGCTCCCGATCGCGTCGGCGCCGGGCCACCTCCGCCGTCCCGGTCTTGCCCGCGATCTCCAGGCCCGGCGTCCACTGGTCGTGCGCCGTCCCCTGGGGTGCCTCCACCACCCCGCGCAGGGCGTCCACCAGTCTCCGCCGGTTCTCGGGCGCCATTTCGATCCGCCGCACCAGATCCGGCCCGAAGCTCATCCGCACGCGGCCGTCCGGGTACAGCACCTCCTTCACGAGCTGCGGCCGGTACAGGTACCCCCCGTTGGCCAGGGCCGCGTAGGCCGCGGCGAGCTGCAGCAGCGTGACCTTGGTGTTGCCCTGGCCGATCGCCGCGAGCAGGGCGTAGCCTACGCGATACTGGAAGCCGTACTCGGGGCGCGAGCGGTACCATTCCTTGTCGGGCACGAGTCCTGGGACCTCCTTCGACAGGGCGATCCCGGTCTTCTCGCCGAAGCCGAACTCCCGGGCGACCTGTGCTAGCCGATCGATGCCCATCCGCCGCGCCAGCTGGAAGAAGTACACGTTGCACGACTGGACGATCGCCTCGTGCAAATCCATCAGGCCGTGGACCTTGGTGCAGCGGAACCGCTGACCCGCCAGCTCGTAGGCCCCCTCGCACCGGAAACGCGCCGCGGGGTCGAACCGGTCGCCGGGCTCCAGCATGTCGGGCTGTTCGAGGGCGGCCAGGGCGGCGAAGGGCTTGAACAGCGACCCGGGGAAATAGTGGTCCATCACGGTCTTGTCGTGCAGCGGCAAGAACGGGTTCTGCTCGAGCACCTCGGCGTCCGCCCGACTCAACCCCTGAAGGAACGCGTTGGGGTCGTAGGAGGGCTTGGAGTACATGGCGAGCACGAAGCCGGTGCGCGCATCGAGCACCACGGCGGCGCCGGCCGGGTGCCCGCGAAACGCCTGATCGACGATCGCCTCCAGCCTCGCGTTGAGCGAGAGAATCAGGTCGTTGCCGGGGACGGGCTCGATCTCGTAGCGGCGCCCCGTGGCGGCGCCGAAGGGATCCTTGCCCTTCTCCACTCCCTTCGCGTTGACGATCACCGTGACCCGGCCGCGGGTCCCGCGCAGCTCGCGTTCCCACACCGCCTCCAGGCCCGTCCGCCCGATCCGGTCGCCGGGCAGGTAGCGGTATCCCTCCGCCCGGTGCCGCTCGATCTCCGCCTCGCTCACCTCGTTGAGGTACCCGATCACGTGCGCCGCCAGCTGCCGCAGCGGATACACGCGCATCGGCGCCTCCTCCACGGACAGGCCGTCGAGTTCGGCGTGGTGCGCCATGAGGAGGGCGAGCTGCCGATCGTCGAGGTTCTCGGCGACGGGGTAGGGCTGGTAGCGCTTCAACCCTTGCAGCCGGGTCAGTCGTTCTCGGAGCTTGGCGGCCCGCTCCGGCCCCAGGTTGAGATACCGCACGACCGTGGGCCAATCCTCGGCGATGTCGAAGAACTCCGGCGTGATGTACGCCGTGTAGGCCGGTGTGTTGTAGGCTAGCAGCTGGCCCTCGGCGTCGCGGATCACCCCGCGCGCCGTCGGAATCTCCCGCGTCCGCTCGATGTTGTGCCGGCTCCGCTCGACGTACTCGTAGCCCTCGAAGATCTGCAGCTGCGCCGCGCGGGCCAGCAGACCCGTGAACACGAGGATCACGAACAGCGCGACCCACCGGAACCGTCCGCGAAACTCGCTCAGCTCTCCCGGCGGGCTGAACAGCGGAGCCATAAGCCCCATCCAATCATACCGGACGCGGCCGCCTCAAGCGGCGGCGCCACCCTCCGACCCGATGCCGCCCCGCGCCGACGGGCGCGAGGCGAGCGTCGGCTTGCGGCCGACGGCCCAGCGGTTCCCGAGCCAGAATACCGCAGGGGCGACGATTCCGGTACCGATCGAGCGCAGCAGCGTCGAGAGGGCGATCGAGCCGAGGTTAGCCGGTGGGTGCCCCTGCGCCAGGAGGCGCAGCGCCACGACGGCGGCCGCCGCGAGCCAGACCGCGCCCGCCGCCAGCGTCACTTCGAACAGCACGCCCGCCAGGAAGAACCGGCGCTGGATCCAGCGTCCGGCCAGATACAGGATTTCGAACAGCAGCGAGTGCAGTCCGACGGGCGTGCCGGAGAGCAGGTCGAAGAGGTAGCCGATCGCGAGCGCGAGGGCGACACCCCAGGGCACCGGCACGTCGGCGGTGGCGACGAACAGCACCACCACCAGCACCAGCTCGGGCAGCGGGTCGCGCACCGGGCAGAAGGCCAGCAGCGTTGATTGCGCGAACAGGGCCACGATCCCGAAGGTGAGCAGTCGGAGGACCCGTTCCACGACCGTTCCCCTTCATGGTCCTGCCGGGCCGGCGTCCGGCGTCGGCGCTTCTCCCAGCGCCGGGCCGACCGCGGGTTCGGCGCCCGTGGGGCCGCCGGCCGGCGTCTGCTCCGGCCGGATCTCCCCCGGCGTCGCAGACTCGGGCGGAGGCGGCCGGCGCACGTAAACCAGCACCACCTCGAGACGCGAGAAATCCACCGCCGGCGCGACCTCGACCTCCTGGAGCTGCCGGGCGCCGCGACGGGTGACGGACGCCACGGTCCCGACCAGCACGTTGCGCGGATACACGTCGTCGCGACCGGACGTCAGCACATGGTGGCCGACCCGCACGTCGTCGACGTTCGGCCGCAGGTGTTCGATCCGGGCCGCGTAGCGGTCCAGCTCCCCCGTCCCGGAAAGCACGCCGCTGGACTGCGTCTCCTCGACGATCACGGGCACGCGCGCGTCGGCATCGACCACCAGCGTCACCTCGGCGTACGGCCCCACCACGCTCGACACGTACCCCACCAGCCCCTCGTGGGTCACCACCGGCATCATCGGCCGGACTTGCCCTTCCGCCTGGTCGATCCGGATCCGCATCACGCGGAAAAAGGGAGAGAGCGAGCGTCCGATCACGCGGGCCGCGACGAACTCGCCCGGGTTCGACTCGCGCAGCCGCAGCATCTCGCGCAACCGGACGTTCTCCGCGACCACGTCCTTGAGCTTGCGGTTCTCGAGCCGGACGCGGCCCAGCTCGAACCGCAGGCGCTCGTTCTCCTCCTTGGTCTCGACGAGGTAGATGTAGTCGTTCCACACGTCCGCGATGCCCTCGCCGATCACCGCGAACACGTACTGGATCGGGGCCGAAAGCCGGAGCAGGAAACGGTCGACCGGGTTGCGCTGTTCGGGCGACTTGAGGTTGGCCCGCAGGAAGAAGAACGGGACGGCCAGGAGCACCAACGTCAGGAGAAGGGCACGGTAGCGTCGGAGGAACTGCCCGATCATCGCTCCGCCGCCGGCCGACTCACGAAATGGCGACCTCGCGCAGCAGCTCCATGTGGTCCAGCGCCTTGCCGGACCCGAGCACGACCGCGGAGACCGGGTCGTCGCAGACCATCACGGGCAGTCCCGTCTCCTCCCGCAAGAGCACATCGATGTTCCGCAGCAGGGCCCCGCCACCGGTCAGCACGATGCCCTTGTCCGCGATGTCCGCCGACAGCTCCGGCGGCGTCCGCTCGAGCGCGATCAGCACGCCCTCCACGATGGCGCCGATCGGCTCGCTCATCGCGTCGCGGATCTCGTCCGAGTTCACCACCAGGGTCTTCGGGACGCCGGCCACCAGGTCGCGCCCCTTGACCTCCATCGTCAGCACGTCCTCGGTCGGGTACGCCGTGCCGATCGTGCACTTGATCCGCTCCGCCGACTGCTCGCCCACCAGCAGGTTGTACTTCCGCTTCAAGTATTGGATGATCGCCTCGTCCATCTTGTCGCCGCCCACGCGGATCGACTGCGAATAGACGATCCCGGCCAGCGAGATCACCGCCACCTCGGTCGTCCCGCCGCCGATGTCGACGACCATCGAACCCGAAGGCTCCGTGATCGGCAAACCGGCGCCGATCGCGGCTGCCATCGGCTCCTCGATCAGGTGCACCTCCCGCGCCCCCGCGCTCTCCGCGGACTCGCGCACCGCCCGCTTCTCCACGTCGGTGATGCCGAACGGCACGCAGATGATGATCCGCGGGCGAACCAGCGTCTTGCGGTTGTGCGCCCGCGTGATGAAGTACCGCAGCATCGCCTCGGTGATCTCGAAGTCCGCGATCACGCCGTCGCGCAGCGGACGCACCGCCGAGATGTGCCCCGGCGTGCGTCCTAGCATCTCCTTCGCCTCCTTGCCCACCGCCACCACACGGCGCTGCCCGCGGCCGTCCGACTGCACCGCCACCACCGACGGCTCGCACGACACGATCCCCTTCCCCTTGACGTAGATCAAGGTCGTGGCGGTTCCGAGATCGATGGCCAGGTCGTTCGAGAACAACCCGTACAGCCAGTCGAAGATCATCCGCTCACTCTCGCCGCCCCCGGTCGCGGCGCTCCCCGGCCCGCTCGGACGGCCAACCACCGGCCGGCAAAATCGGCCCCCTCCGGTCCGCCGTCCCGCGGGCCCCGGCGGGTACCCTCTCTAGCACCGGCTCCGGGTCAGCGTCAATAGCTCGCGAATCCCGCACGTTCCGTTCCTTCCAGCGCTAGGAGCCGCCTCTGGAGCGCCGTGCCGCCGCAGGCCGAGAATCCGCACAGCGCCCCGTTCGCCCCCACCACCCGGTGGCACGGCACCACCAGGGGCACGGGATTCCGGCCCAATGCCCGACCGACCGCCCGCGCCGCCCGCGGTCGGCCAACCGTCCTCGCCACCGCCCCGTAGCTCGTCGTTCGCCCCGGGCGCAGCCGGCGCACCGCCCGCCACACCCGCCGCTCGAACTCCGTCCCGTCGGACAGGTCGACCGGGACGCCGCGGAAGTTCTGGGGCCATCCCCCGAGGTGCCGGCGGATCTGCGCCACGAGCCGCTCGACCCAGATCGGCGCGCGGCTCGTCGGACGCGCCGCCGCCTTGCAACCCTCCAGCAACCGACGGCGCGTCGCCGCGGTCGTCGCCGCCGGAAGCTGGACGCGCCGCAAGCCGCGCCGCGTCCAGGCCAGGCCCACCGGCCCAATCGGCGTCGCGACGACGCGCCAGGCAACGCGGGGCGGAGCAGTTCGAGCGCCTCGTCCGACCATGACTCCAACTTACCAGCGTCGCGGCGGGCCGGGAAGCGGGTTCCTTCCGTGCCTCTCGAACTCTCGGGCCCGTGCCGTTCCATGCTTGTCGCGCAGGGAACGCGGTATACTGACACCATGAGCAGTATCTTGCACAGGCTGCGACGGCGGTTCGGCGACGAGCCGGAAACCGGTGACGGCGGGCCGGGCGGCGCGCCGTCCGGCGCGCCTGCCGGAAAGTCGTCGTCTCCGCCCGGGCCCCGGCCTCCACCCGGCTCCATCCCCTTCTCCGTCGCCGCACCGCTCGACCGCGGCGCCGAGACCCGCGAGGAGGTGCTCGAGCGGCTTCGGCGGCGCATCGCCGCGCTCGATCGCCGGTGGAGGGACGGCCCGCCGTCGGCGAGCCTCGCGGGGGTGGCCGAGCGGCGCCGGGCGGCGCTGGAGGTTCTCCCCGGCCGCCTCGTCGAGACGCCGCACGGACGGGTGCGCGTCATCTCCGGCACGGTTGCGCGCCACACCGGCCATGGCCGGTTCCCCGTCGCCGCGTTCTCGGAGCGTTCCGAGGGCCTGGCGGCGCTCGACCTCCTGTACCGCCCGCGCGTCGCCCCGCGTCCGGAGCGCCTGGTGTTCCTCGACACCGAGACGACAGGACTGGCGTGCGGCGCCGGCACGCTCCCGTTCCTCGTCGGCCTGGCGTGGCTCGACGGCGGCGACCTTCACGTCGAACAACTGTTCCTCGATCATCCGCGCGACGAGCCGGCGCTGGTGCACCGGCTTGCCGAACGGCTGGCGGCCTTCGACCACGCGGTCACGTACAACGGGCGGGCCTTCGACGTGCCGCTGCTGCAGAATCGCTTCGTCCTGCATCGCACGCCGTTCCCGCCCCTCGAAACATCGCTCGACCTGCTCCCCGGCGTCCGGCGCCTCCACCGCCGCCACCTCGAGGACCGGTCGCTGTCCTCGGTCGAGCGGCATGTGCTGGGGTTTCACCGGTGCGACGACGTTCCGGGCGCGGAGATTCCGGCCATCTACCACGAGTTCCTTTTCACCGGACGCACGTCGCGACTGGCCGGCGTGATCCGGCACAATCGCTGGGACGTCGTGGCGCTCGCCGCGCTGCTCGGCCTGCAGGCGCGGCTGGCCGAGACTTCGGGGGCCGAGCAGGGACTCGATGCGACCGTCGATCTGGCGCTGGGCGAGCTGCACTACCAGGCCGGGGACTTCGAGCGGGCGCGGAGCGTCCTGGAGATCGCCGCGGCACGGGCGGAGCCGGGCGGCGCCACGTGGGCCGACGCGTGGACCTGGCTCGCGCGCCTGCACCGGCGCTGCGGCCGCCCCGAGGAGTCGGCGGCGTGCTGGAGGCGGATTCTCGAACGGCTTCCGGACCACGGCCCGGCGCACTTGGGCCTGGCCAAGTACCACGAGCATCGTACCCGCGACCTGGACCTCGCAGAGCGTCACGCGCGCGCCGCCGCGGCCCGCGGCGCCGAAGACGGCGGCGCGGCGGCGCGGCGGCTTGCCCGCGTGCGCTTCAAGCGGGGACTCCCGGGCGACCATCAGGGACGCCAGCAGTCCCCTGGCGGCGAGTAGAACGCGCCGGGGTCGTACACGTCCGCGAAGGGGGCGGTCGGGGGGCATTTTTCCGGGGCGGCACCGTGGAATTCGGTCGCCGGGAGGCGGTCCGCGCCCGCCATGGGGAGCAGCGCGTCGAGGAACGGGTCGAGCATTGCCGGGTCGGTGGTGCCGAAGGCGCGGACCCACAGAACCGTGCCGTCCGGCGGGAAGGCCCACGTCGTGACCTGGTTCGCCTCCGGCGCGCGCCGCGACAAGGTGGTCGTTCCGCGACGGCGGCCGGCAACGAGCCGCTCCTCGGCCAGCGTCTTGGCGGCCGCCGCCGCGTCGGCCGGCCGGCCGACGGCGACGATCGCGCACCGGCCGCTCGGGTTCCGGTACAGCCGTCCCACCCCGCCGACGAAATCCCCGCCGATCGCCTCGTACGGGTAGATCGGCTCGTCCTCCGCGACCCAGCCGGGAATTTCGGTCGGGATGCGTGCGAGCAGCGCGAGCGGATCGCAGGGACCGTCGGGTTGCGGGTCGGTGCGGCGCTTGCCGTCGTCCGCCGAGTCGGGAGGGGGGGTGATGCCGGCGTCGAGAGCTCCGTCGCCGGCCGAGATCCGCACCGGGCCGCGGTTGCAGCCGGCGAACAGGACCAGCAGGGCCAGGCGCCCGGCGCGCGGCGTTCGCGCCGGAAGCCGACGACGACGCAGCCGGTCGGGAAGACGGAGCATGCGCGGACGTTACGGCCCGGCCCGGCCCACGGTCAATTCCGACGCCGCCGGAGGCCGCCGGCCGAACCGGGTCCTCTCCGGACGGGTTGCGGATTGCGCGCGATCGTCGCAGTAATGCACGGAGGCCGCCGGCCGAACCGGGTCCTCTCCGGACGGACACATGCGCTCTCCGCCGCGTGCAGGGTGTTCGCGCCCCGGGAGGTTCCGTGCTAGAAGGGGGGGCTGATGAGGAGGACCCTGTTCCGACCTCTCGAACCCGGCGCCGGGACCCCGTGGTGGAGGCGGATCGATCCGTGGGCGGCTGCCGAATGGGGCGCGGTGGCGCTCGTCTCGCTGTTCTACGTCGTGTTCAAGACCTATGCGATGTGGCTGCGCCCCGGCGACGAGCACATCTATTTCGCGATGGCGCAGGACGTCGCGGGCGGGGCGATCCCGTATCGGGATTTCTTCTTCGCCCATCCCCCGGTGCACCTCCTCGTGCCGGCGCTGCTGTTCCGGGTCTTCGGCTTTTCCTACGGGCTGGCCTTCTGGATTGCGCCGCTGGCCTGCCTGGCCGCCGGCCTCGCGCTGTGGCGCCTCATGCGGCGCTTCGCGCCCGGCTGGGCCGCCGTCCTGGCGCTGGTGCTGTTTGTTTTCGGTCGCACGGTCCTGCAGTCGAGCACCCACATGACCGGCGTCAACATCGGTCTGATGTTCCTGCTGTGGGGGGCGGAGCGGCTTGCGGCGGACCGTGCGCGGACCGGCGGCGCGCTGCTCGCCCTTGCCGGGATGACCGGTCTGTACTTCCTGCCCGCCGCGCTGGGCATCCTGATCTGTTTCGCCGTGCGGCGCCCGCGGCCGTTCCTCTGGGCGTTCGGCCTGTTCCTCCTCGTGGGTCTCGGCCTGGTCGTCGCCTTCGATCGGGTCAGCGGGGGCGAGTTCCTCGAACAGGTCGTCTGGTACCATCGGGCCAAGGGCTCGGAGATGGGGAGCGGGTGGCCGACCTTCGACAAGACGAAGGGCGCCGAGCTGTTCCACAACTGGCCGTTGTTTCTCGGGGCGATCCTCGCCGGCTTCGTGGGGCTCGTCGCGCTGCTGCTGACCGGCGAGCCGCGGAAGCCGTCCGCCCGGCCCGCGCCGTCGGCCGGAGCGGGGGGACGCCGGGCGCGCGGGGCCAGGTCTGGCGGCCCGGCTGCGCCTGCGGAACGTCCTTCGGGGTGGCTGCGGACCCTGGCGGCGGCGCTGCGCGTTCCGCAGGAGGGCGCGCCCGGTGCCGCCGAGTCGCCGGATTCGAGAGGGAGGCTGGCCCGGATCGAACGGGCCCGGCGGAAGCTGACGGAAGCGTTGTCGCAGGCCCCGTGGGCGACCCTGGCGCTGGTCGGCTCGCTGTGGGTCGCGGCCCACTGGATGATGCTGGCCAGCCTCGCCGTTGTCTGGCGCTACTACTACGCGGTGGTCTTCGTCGGCGCGGCCGTGGCGACCGCGATGCTCGCCGTGCCGGTCTGGCTCGGCGTTCGCGCCGTTCCCGGGCTGGTCCGCCGACGGGCGCGCGGGGCGGCGTGGGCCCCCGTGCTGTTCGCCGGCCTCGTCGTCGCGGCCTTCGCCCTGTTTTACCGCCACGACCGGAAGCTCGGGGAGAAGTACGGAATCTGGGCCGAGGAGTCGCCGGCGAAGGAGGCGCAGTGCGACCCGCAGGCCTGCTCGTTCCGCTGCACCAACGACGGCTACGCATCCGGCGCGTGCGAGTCGGGCAAGGGATGCGTTTGCCGCTATGCCTGGCAGGATTCGCCGGCCCCCTGGGTGCCCGCGTGGGTGAACGGCGTCCTGCGGTCGTGGTTCTGGGGTGGCGACACGATCCCGAGCGGGCGCAGCTACGGGTCGATCGAGAACACGCTGTGGCACGAGAGCCGGGGTGCCTTGCAGGAGGCTCGGTATCTCGAGGCGGCGCGCGCGATCGCCCGCGAGGCGTGCGCGGGCGACACGATCTTCGGCGACAGCGGCACCGCACCGATGCTCGCCAACCTCACCGGCCTCCGCATCGCCGCACGGGTCTACGACACCAACCAGCAGCGCTTCTTGCTCGGCTTCATCGACCCGCAGGCCACGGTGGACGAGATCCAGGCCGACGGGGTGCGCTTCTTCGTCGTCGGCGGCAACTCGTGGGCCAAGCCGGACCAGCCGCTCGGCAGGTTCCTCCGGTCGCAGTTCCGGCCGCTGTGGCCGGCGCAGGGCGACGAACCGTTCGGCATCACGGTGTACGTGCGGAAGGGACCCTCGCCCTGCGAGCGGGGAGCGGGTTCGGGCGGTTGAGGGGCGGGGCGAGGCGGTCGGCGCGCTAGGCTCCCCCCGCGGTGTTGGGCGGCGCGGAGGGTGGCTTCGCGACCGGTGCGGCCGCGGGCCGCGGCGCCGGGTCCGTCGAGGGAGCCGCCGGGTGAGGTGCGGGTCCGGCTGGCGTGTCGGACGCCCCTGCGTCCGGCCGGGGTGCGGCCGTCGCCGCGACCGACGGGGGCGCCGCCGGCGAGGGCGGCGCGATCGGCTCCGCCGGCCGGGACGCGGGCGGCGGCAGCGTCGGCTCACTCCGCTGCCACGGGTACTTGACCCGCTCGTGATGTCCATGAACCAGCGAGTCGACCAGGTTGTCGACCACCTTGTGGATGTCTTCCAGGGAGAGGTCGGAGTCATCGAGCTGTCCCTGTGTGAGCTTGGAGAGGACAATGTGCTCCACGACGTTGCGGAACTTCTCGCGTGTCGGCGGTTGCACCGTGCGCGACGCCGCCTCGACGGCGTCGACGATCATCAGGATACCGGTTTCCCGCGTCTGCGGCCGCAGGCCGGGGTAGGTGAAGTCCTCGCGGGCGTAGCCGTGCGGGTTGCCGGCCTCCTGGCACTTGCTCCAGAAGAACTCGATCACGCTCGTACCGTGGTGCGTGTACGCGAACTCCACGACCGCCTCCGGCAGCTTGTGCTGCCGCAGGTGAGCGACACCCACGGCCACGTGTTCGAGGATGCGGTCGGCCGAATCCTTCGGGTCGAGGTCCTTGTGCGGGTTGGGTTGCTCCTTGCCCGGTTCGGAGAGAATGTTCTCGATGAAGAACTCGGGGTGCTGTGTCTTGCCGTAATCGTGGTAGTAGGCGCCGACGCGGACCAGGAGTCCGTCCGCGCCGATGTGCGCCGCGGCGGCCTCGGCCAGGTTGGCCATCGCGCGGCTATGTTCCCAGGTGCCCGGCGCCCGCTGGCGGATCTGGCGAAGCAGGGGATGCTCCACGTCCTGGAGATCGATCAGCTTGCCGCGGGAGGGAACGCCGAGCGCCATGCCGACCGGGACGGCGAACCACCAGGCGAGCAGTCCGGCGAGGACGCCGCCGCCGACGGCGCCGACGAGCGGATTGGCCTGCCAGATGTACCGGTACGACTCGGCCAGCTCGGCCCGCGCCCCGGCGAACATCGCCGCGCCCATCCCGAGGGCCGAGAGGAAGCCGGTCAGGGCGCCGACCGTTGCGAGTCGGTTCAGGCGACGCCGCTTGCGCGCTTCCACCAGCGCCCCCACCACCAGCCCCTGAAACACCACGGTCGCCAGGAAGGCCGCGTCGAACTCGAGGAACGACGCGGCGGCAAGCGCCACGAACAGCGTGAGCGTGATGCTGGCCCGGCGGCCCAGTTGCTGTCCGAAGATCAGGCTCGGGGCCGCCAGCGGGAACCAGTAGGGCGAGAACGGTGTGAACAGGAGAAAGACCTTGAACAGCCCCAGCCAGAGGAACAGAACGGCGAAGACCACGAAATGGGTGCGGACGTAGCGCACGAGGCCCCGACCGAAGCGCCGCAGGTACCACGACAGCGCGGTCAGCGCCGCGGCGAACAGCACGAAGTTCCCGGCCAGCGATCCGGGCAGCCGTTCCAGCCGGTCGGCTTGCCGCGCCAGCAGGTCGGCGTGTGCCACCGGGTCGACCGGCTCACCGCGCCAGGCATCCAGGTCCGAACGCTCCTCGACCCGCTCGGCCAGCGGCGGAGGAACGATCCGGGGCGCTCGGCGCGCCTGGATCGGTGCGGGTTCGCCGGCCACCAGGTGCAGGGGCGGGAGAAGCAGCTCGATCGCCCCCGCCACCGTCAACGCCAGGGCCAGCACCATCGCCCACGGAACCGTGGCCCGCAGCGAGGCGAACTTGCGAACGGGAAAGGCGGCCCTCATGCCCACCGGATCTTCCGCACGTCCCCCCGACCCATCCTCCGGCAGGGACTATCCTTCCAAGACGGGGGAAAGGTCAACGGGGGAGGACGAGCCCGGAGAACATCCTACCGTCGAGCGTCTGGGAAGCCGGCACGGCCGACGGCCGCGCGCGGCGGTCGGTCCGGGCCCCGCCGCCGCATCTCGGGGCCGCGCGCGGGCTTGCGACGAGTCCGCGGACGTGGCAGATTGCGGTTGTCCGGACGACCTGCCGGGAGATGACCGGGACGGAAGGGGTCGTCCACGGAGGGTGGACATGCGCTCGAAGTCGGCCTCGCCGCCCGCGCGCGGAAGGAAGGTCGGATGACCCAGTCCAAGGTTCGTGTGCGTTTCGCGCCGTCCCCCACCGGCTTCATGCACCTGGGGAACGCCCGGACGGCGATCTGCAACTGGCTCTACGCGCGCCATCACGGCGGGGTGTTCGTGCTGCGGATCGAGGACACGGACCGCGAGCGTTCGACCCCGGCGGCGGTGCAGGTGATCTACGAGGCGCTCCGCTGGCTCGGACTGGACTGGGACGAGGGGCCGTTCCTGCAGAGCGAGCGGTTCGACCTGTACCGGCGGCGGGCGGAGGAACTGGTGGCGTGCGGGGCGGCGTACCGGTGCTATTGCACTCCCGAAGAGCTGGAGCAGCGCCGCCGGGAGGCTCTGGCGGAAAAGCGCAATCCCAAGTACGATGGTCGGTGCCGCGATCGTCGGGAACCGCGGGCGGGCATCGACCCGGTGATTCGGTTCCGCATGCCCGACGCCGGCGAGACGGTCCTGGAAGACCGCATCCAGGGCCGCGTCGTGACGCCGAACGAGGAACTCGACGACCTTGTGCTGCTTCGTGCCGATGGCACGCCGACCTACAACTTCACGGTGGTGGTCGATGACCACGAGATGGGCATCACGCTCGTGCTTCGCGGCGCCGACCACCTGTCCAATACCTTTCGGCAGCTTCAGATCTACCGCGCCTTCGGTTGGGAACCTCCGGCCTTCGCCCACCAGTCGCTGATCCTTGGTCCCGACCGCACCAAGCTCTCCAAGCGCCACGGGGCGGTCTCGGTGCTGCAGTATCGGGACGAGGGCTATCTGCCCGAGGCGCTGGTGAACGCGCTGGTCCGCTGCGGCTGGTCGCACGGCGACGAGGAGGTGTTTTCCGTGCCGCGGCTGATCGAGCTGTTCGACCTGGACGCGGTCAGCAGTGCGCCGGCGGTGTTCGACTTCGAGAAGCTGCGCAACAAGTACAACGCCGAGCATCTCCGGCTGGCCTCCCGCGAGCGGCTGGCGGGCCTGCTTCGCGAGACGCTCGCCCGCCGCAACGGCATCGTCCTGGACCCGGCCGACCCGCGGCTCGGCCTGCTGGTGGACGGCCTGCGGGAACGCGCGCGGACGCTGGTCGAGATGGCCGAGGGGGCCAGGCCGCTGCTGGCCGAGGAGGTGGCGTGGGACGAGGCGGCCGCACGGCGACATCTGCAGGGGGAGGCGGCCGATCTGTTGCGGGCCCTGGCTGACCGGTTGGAGACCCTCCCGTCGTTCGACCGCTCGGCGGTAATGGGTGTGCTGGACGGGTTGGCCGCCGAACGGGGGATCAAGCTCGGCAAGGTGGCCCAACCGGCCCGCGTCGCCCTGCTCGGCACCGCCGTCTCCCCGCCGATCGATGTGGTCCTGGCGGTGTTGGGCCGGGAGCGTGTGCTGGCGCGCCTCCGCGCCGGTGCCGCCCGGGCGGCCGGCGGTTGAACGGTCACCGACCCGGCGCTTGCCGCCTCGATCCGCCCCCGTCCGTCGCCGCCTTCGCTCCCCCCCCACCTACGGCCGGCGGCCTGCTCGGGGGACCTCGATCCGCCCCCCTCCGTTGCCGGCTTCGCTCCCGCGTTCTCGCCGTCGGGGTCCTCCGGAGCCCGTTCACCCGATGGGCGCGGTGGGTGGTTGATCCGGCCGGGAGGAATCGGGTAACCTGCAGCTTCTGGGACAGGGAGGGGGAGCAGAGGTTCGGATGACGTCGCGCCGCCAGCTCCAGAAACGACTCGACACCGCCTTGCGGGCGCTGAGCCAGATCGAGTGCATCGCCGATGTGACGCTCGAACGTCACCCGGGCGACTCGGACCTGCACTGGATCCTCGACGGCATCGGCGACCTGGCGCACTACGCGCTGGAGGTGGCCGGCGATCCGCCGCGTCGCCAGCCGGTGGCCGAGGCCGATCCGTCCGACGAGCAGGAGGCCGAGGCCGATCCGTTCGACGAGGAGGAGGCCGAGTTGCCGGCCGTTGCCGGCGACCCGGCGGGGGGCTCCGAGTCCGACGAGGACGAACACCGCAATCACTGATCCGGCGGCCGGTGGCGGCCGGACGCCTTGGAGGTTTCGGATGGCCGGCGAGGGAGGTCGCCCGGGTCGTTCTCCCGCCCGCTCGCGGAGCGGTTCGGCGCGGGGGCGGTCGGCGCGGTCCGCGTTGCGGGGTGGGCCCCGCGGGGCCGAGGCTCCGAAGGAGGCGGCGCGGCGCGAGCCGGCGGGCGCGGCCAAAGCCGACATCGGCGGCAACCGGCTGGCCGTGGCCCCCGTCCCCCTCCGCCCCCCGATGGTTCTCGACGACTCTCCCGCGGCGGCGCTGGAGCCGGCGCAGCGCGCGCGGCTCGAATCGATCCTGTCCCTTCCCCCCCGCGAACGTCTCGATGCGCTCATCGAGCAGCCCGATGCGGCGTTGCTGGTGCCCGCCGTTCCGCCGGACACCTTCGTCTCCACGCTGCTCCAGGTCGGTCTTTCGGACGGCGACGTCCTGCTGGTCCACGCGAGCGACGAGCAGCTCGTCCACCTGTGCGACGTCACCTCCTGGACCGGCGACGAGCTGGACCTCGACCGCAGCCTGGAAACCCTGGAGGTGCTGCGCGCCGCCGGCGACCACGTCGTCCTGCGTTGGCTGCGCGGCGCCGACGACGCCTCGGTCCAGGCCCTGTTCTCGCGCCTCGCCGTCGTGACGGCCGACGACGTGCCCCGACCGGGCAAGCTCGACGAGCTGGAGCTCGGCGCTCCCTTCTCACTCGACGGCGTCTTCACGATCTGGCCCCGCGCGCCGCAGCACGTGGGCTTCCTGCGGTGGATCCTGACGGTGCTGTTCGAGGAGCAGCAGGAACTGTACCTGTGGCTCTGCCAGACGCTGATCTGGATCCTGGAGTCGGAGGTCGAGCACGAGGCGTACGGGATGCGGGAGCGGCGGCTGATCGAGCACGGTTTTCCGCCGCCGGAGCAGGCCGCGGAGATCTTCCTTCCGGTGGAGGCCGAGCGGCTCGTTCCGGTGACCGTCGTGGAGACGCGGCGTCCCGCGGAACCCGCGCCCGACGGCGAGGCGTTGATCCTGGCGCCGCCGGAGATTCCCGCCGGCGCCGGGTTCCTCGCCCGTTGCGCCGAACGCCTCGACGCGCGCGAGCGCCTCGCGTTCCGCGGGGCGCTCGAACGGCTCTCCAAGCTGGTGCTGGCGGCCGAATGGCTCGACCCGGGCCGGCCCGAGCATCGCGAGATTGCGCTGCGTCGTGCCGGGCGCACCGTCGCCCTGGCGCTCGAGCACCTCTCGCGGGGGGACGCCGCCGTGGGCGCCGCCCTGCTGCTCGAGCGGACGGCGGTGGAGCTGTTCCGGACGGGCCAGACGCTCCTGGTCGAGCTGCCGCGGCGGGTTGCGGCCCTGCGGCGCGAGGGGTGGCTGGCCCGCGTTCCCGACGCCATCGGGCTGCTCGACCCCGAACTACGGCGCGAACTGGAGGCGTGCCGTCATCCCCGCCCGCAACGTTTCGCCGGCCTCGACGAGGAGGGGCGGCCGCGGTACGAACCGTACGCGTCGCTGGCCGAACTGGACGCATCCCGCCGTGCGCTGGACACGATCGATGCCCTCGGACGACTGCTCGTCGATGGCCTCGGACTTCCGGAACGCTTCCCCCGGGAACTCGACCTCACGGGGTTGCTGCCGTCCTCCTGGGCCGAGGTCACGGCGGGCGACATCCTGCGCACGGCCGTCGTGCAGGGCGTCGTCCGTGGCAGCCTTCGTTTCGCGCCCGTCTCCGGTCGGGACCTCGCCGAGTTCGCGCGGCGCGCGATCGTCGAGGGGCGTCTTCGGGCGTCGGTGCGGGACGAGGCGGTGGACGCGCTGCTGGCGCGTCTTCCGGCCGGCGCCGTCGAGGCCGGCTCGCCGGCCCGCGCCGGTCTAGAAGCGTATCTCGAGGGGGTGCTCGACCGACTCGGCGACGAGTTGGGAGCGCTCGACCCCCGCGCCGAGCCCGACGTCCGGTTCGTGGGCGGAGTGGTGCGTCTGGCACCGGACGCAGGCCGGGTCGGGAAAGCTTGAGGCGGCAGGACAGAGACTCGGTCTCGGCGCAACGGGAACTTCCCGCCGTTGGCCGCCGACGGCCGGTTCTTCACCCGGTACTTGAAGATGGCCCACCGGGTCTGGGATGGCGGTTGAAGGGTGGGCGGCAATGCCGCACAGCGGCGGCTTCTTGCGCCAGGGCACGGGCTCTTGTTCCGCGGCTGCATTGAATGGCGCCCGGTTTCTCGATCGCTTCCCTGGTGTTCAGTGGATCGGTTCCCGCCCGCCAGCGGGTCGGCGCCGTCGTCCCGTTTGGCGCGGGGAACGCCGGCACGAGCCGGGGGACTCTCTTCCGGTGTGTCCGGTTGCCGCGCTAGGATGAGGCAGGGCCGGCAGGGGTCCGGCGGGAGGCGGATTGGCGGTGGTGCGCAACGGGATCGTGACCTTGACGACGGACTTCGGCACGGTCGATGGTTTCGCCGGTGCGCTACGCGGCGCGGTGCTGGGAGCGGCTCCGGGCCTGCGGGTGGTCGACATCACCCACGACGTGCCGCCGCGGTCCGTCCGCGACGGGGCGTTCGCGTTGCGGTGCGCCGCTCCCGCGTTTCCTCCCGGCACCGTGCATCTCGGCGTGGTCGATCCCGGCGTCGGTTCGGACCGGCGTCTGCTGGTGATCGTCGACCACGGAATGCAGCAGGTGTACGTCGGCCCCGACAACGGGCTGTTCTCGTACCTGCTGGACCTGGCGCGGGCGTTCGAGACGCACGAGATCGACCCGGGGGCGTTTCCGTCGGCGAGTGCCACGTTCCACGGCCGAGACATCCTGGGACCTGTGGCGGGGCGGATCGCGGGCGGGGCGGATCCGCTGGCGGTCGGGCCGCCGGTCGCGGAACCGGTGCGGCTGCCGCGGCACGTCGAGCCGGTGGGGGCGCGAGAAGGGCGGGTGTTGCAGGTCGACCGCTTCGGGAACCTGATCACCACCCTGCGTCCGCTGGGGGGCGACGTGGTCGTGGAGGTGGGCGGCGCCCGGGTCGCGCGCCGCGTCCGCTGCTATGCCGAACTGGCCCCGGGGGAACCGGGCTGGTACGTCGGTTCGCTGGGGCTGATCGAGGTGGCGGCGGGAAACGGTTCGGCGGCGCAGGTGCTCCAGCGGGGCCTCGACGCCCCGGTGAGGCTTCTGTGATGCGGGCGGCGATCGCGATGCTCGGGGTCGGCCTCCTGGCGGGTTGTTCCGTGGGATCGGGCGAGGGGTGGGTGCGCGGCGAGATCTTCTTGCCGGCTTGCGGCTACTCCGCGAGCGGGGACGATGGCGGCGGCGGGTCCGCCTATGAGCTTCCGGTGCGCTATCTGTTCGGCGATGCGGTCGGCGATTCGATCGATATCCGACTGCAGAGCAGCGGGGCCTCCATCGACCGGGCGGACGGCTTGGTGATCCACGTGCGCAACCGCCACGACCTGGTGGAGGCGTTGCGCGGGGGCGCACCCGTCGTGGTGCCGGTGTACTCCGAGCCCCCTCCGGTTCCGGTCACCGGTCCCGACCTCGCCGCCCGCATGGCGCTCTACCTCAACGCGGCGTGCGTCGAGGTCTTTCCCGACTTCGGCCGGGGGATCGGCCGCATTGAGTTCACGTCGATGTACGCCCGCACGGCGGACGGTGACCATGCCGACATCGATCGGATCCAGGGCCGCTTCACGGGCGTGATCTTCCGCGACGAACGGCCCGAGGCGGCGGTGGACGGCGTTGCGCCCTGGGCCCGGATCGATGGTGCGTTCGACTTCGACTACACGCGCGGCCGCCCCGCGCAGCCGTTCCCGTGAACGACGTCCTTCGGTTGACGATCCGGCGCCTCGGCCGCGACGGCGACGGCCTGGCGCGGCACGCCGGACTCGTCTGGAGCGTTCCGGGGGCCGTGCCCGGCGACGTCGTCGAAGCCCTGCCGACCGGCCGCGACCCCGGGCCGACGGAGTCGGGGACGGCGCGGGCGCGGCTGCTCCGGGTGGTGCGGCCGTCGGCCGACCGCATCGTGCCGGCGTGCCCGGCGGCGGACGAGTGCGGCGGCTGCGACTGGATCCGCGTGGCGCCGGCCGTCCGCCTGCGCGCCAAGGCGGCGTTCATCCGCGACGCCCTGGGATGGTCGGACGACCGGCCGGTCGAGACGCTGGCGTCGCCGACCGAGCGCTGCCGCCGGGTCGCGCGGCTGGCGGTCGGGCGGGACCGCGCCGGTCCGGTCCTCGGGTTCCGGCACGCCCGGGCGCATCGGATCGCCCGGCTGCGCGGCTGCCCGGCGCTCGAACCGGAACCGGGCGCCGCGCTCGCGGCGCTCGCCGCCGCCCCGCGGGCGTTGGACGCCTGGCTCGCGGCGCGGGCCGGCGAACTGTGGTTGTTGTCCGACGAGACGCGTCGGGTGCACCTGGCACCCGCCTCCAGCGGCGCGGGACGCGCGGCGCGCGGCGACCGGGCGGTCGCGGCGGCCCTCGAATCGCTGCGGGCGGCGCTGCCCCGAGAGCTGGATCCCGGCCCGCACGGACCTTCGATCGAGGCGGCGGACGGCGGTCCGCCGTTGCGGGTTCCGGCGGGCGGCTTCGTGCAGGCCAACCGGGCGCTGGCCGCGGAGCTGGCGCGTCGGGTGGGCGCGTGGTCGGGCGAGTCTCCGGCGCGCGTCCTGGAACTGTACGCGGGTTCGGGGCACCTGACCGTGGCGCTCGCCCGCGTCGCCGCGGCGGTCGTCGCCGTCGAATCCGACGCGGCGGCGGCGGCGGCCCTGGCCGAGAACCTCGAACGGCGCGCCGCGCGGCACGTCCGCGCGGTCTGCGGCGACGCGGCGCGGGCCGCCGCGGAGGCCGAGGCGGGGGGCGTGGTCGTGGCCGATCCGCCGCGGGCGGGACTGGGCCGGGCGGCCGCCACGCTGGCCGCCCGCCGGCCGGCGCGGATCGTCCTGGTCTCGTGCGACCTGCGCGCCCTGGCGCGCGACGCGCGGGCGCTGCGCGAGGGTGGCTACATCCCGCGGCGCGCCACCCTGCTCGACTTCTTCCCGGCCACGCACCACGTCGAGGTCGTGACGCTGTTCGAGCCGGCGTGAGCGAGACGGCGGGGCGCGGGGTGCATCCCCCCCAACTGGAGGTGAATCGCGGCGCCAGTCGCGCTTGACCGCGACGGTGGCGGAAGGGCAACCTGCGGTTCGCCGAGGTGCGGGTGGCGGCATGGCGGACGCGACCGAATCGAACGGCGGGAGCGGCGGAAACGCCGGGGCGGCGGGAAACGCTGCGGTGTTGCCGGCGGCTCCCGCCGCCGCCCCGCCGCCGGGGTCTCGATTCTCCGTGCCGGCGGCGCCGGTCGCTCCGGCGGGGCCGGATGTCCTCCTCGGTTCGCGGCCGGCGGGCTTGCCGGCGGAGGCGGCGGTGCCCGCGGGACCGGGCGAATCGTCCCGGGGGGCAGCCGTCGAGCGACCCGGGCCGGCCGCACGGGCCGCGGAGGAGGCGCCGCGCAGCCGGATCGCCCGCCTCTGGGCGTTTCTCCGGCGGCACGGCCGCAAGTTCTGGTGGCTCCATTCGATGGGGGCGCTCGGCCTGGGCATCTTCGTGATGGTGCTGGCGCGGAAGGGCTTCGAGTACCTGCGCTGGGTGGCGGCGGCGCTGGGCGGGACCTGGCTGCTGTTCCTGGTCTTCTTCCGGATCTACAAGTCGGGGTCGCGGCGCAGGGTCGAGGGTACGGCGGCGAAGGTGGGCTTCGTGGCGATGACCTACCTGATGAAGGACATGTACCAGATCATGCTCTTCTTCCTGCTGCCGTTCTACTGGAACTCCTGCACGGTCGGCGCGCCGAACTTCTGGTTCGTGGCCGGGCTCGCCGTCTGCGCCCTGCTGTCGACCCTCGACGTGATCTTCGACAACTATGTGATGCGCTGGCGCGCCCTCGCCTCGTTGCTCTACCTGATCACGGTCTTCGCCTGTCTGAACCTGGTGCTGCCCGTCCTGCTGCCGTGGCTGCCGGTGTTCTGGACGCTGCTCGGCGCCGGCGCGCTGTCGGCGGCGGTGTTCCTCACGCTGCACTTCCGGCTGCGCTTCCTGGTCGGCCGATGGGGTCTGGCGCTGACCGTCGGGATGATGGCCGCGGCGACGGCCGGGGTGTACGCGGGGCGCGGTGCGATCCCGCCGGTGCCGTACTTCGTGCGGTCGGCCGCGGCGGGGGTGGTGGTCCGGCCCGACGGCCGGGTGCTCGACGCGCCGGCGGCGATCCCGGCCCCCGACCTGCCGCGGGTGGTGGCGGAGACCGAAGTGGCGCTGCCCGCCGGGGGCCGCGAGCCGTTCCTGCACGTCTGGCGCAACGGGGGGCGGGAGGTCGCGCGGGTGGAGCCGCAGGCGGTGCGGCTGGACGGCCGGCCGCCCGTGGTCCGGCTGACCTCGCGGCTGCCCACGGACCGGCTCCCCGCGGATCGGCGGGGCGAGTGGGTCGTGGACGTCGAGACCGCCGCCGGACAGCTCGTCGGCCGGGCCGACTTTGAGGTCGGGCGGTAGTCCTCGGACGGCGGAGCGAAGGGAGAGAGGTGGAGCGTGGCGACGGGAGACGGCTGGATCCTGCGGGACGGCGGCGGAGCGGGGGAGGGTGGCGGTCCGCGGCCGGGCGGCAAGGGTTTCTGGGGCAACCTGTTCGAGGTGTTGTTCGCGCCGGCGGCGTTCTGGGAGCGGGCGCGGGCGGAAACGCCGGCGGGCTACCGGCCGATCTGGATCCATCTGCTGGCGCTGATCGGCCTGCGCGCGGTCGCCGGTTTCGGCGGAGCGTTGCTGCGCGGCGCGGGGATCGGGGCGGCGTTCGGCCAGCTCTTCTCGGGGCTCCTCGCGGCGTTCGCACTGGTCTGGCTGTTCGCGGCGGTCGTTGCCGGCGTGACCGCGGGGGTGACGGGCCGGACGACCGTGCGCGACACGTTCCGCTTCGCGGCCTATGGCCTGACGCCGCTGTTCGTGATCGGGGTGCTGGCCGTGGTGCCGCTGCCGTACGTCGCGCCGATCGCCGACCTCGTGCTGATGCCCTACACCTTTTACGTCCTGGGGGTCGGCGTCGTCCCGGCGCTCGGCGTTCCCGAGAAATCGGCGCCGGGTCGCGTCGCGCTGGTCTGCGGCTCGCTGCTCGTGCTGTGGTCCATCCTCCCGGCCCTGATCCCGCTCGTCGTCGAGACCCTCGTGCGTTGACCCCCGCGACCGGACGGCCCCGCGCGGCGGCCGGCGGGGACGGGCCGTGCCGTGCGATCGGGACGCGGGGCGATGCCCTACTTCGGCCTGGGCAGCACCGCCTCGAACAGCGCCTCGTCCATCGGCTGGCCGTCGGCGATGCGCCGGCGGTACTCGATGAAATCGATCACGTCCTTGCCGGTCAGCTTTCGGGTGTTGAAGGCGTGGAACCCGAGCAGGGCCTCGCCCATCATGTTGGCGGCGAGCCAGTGGCGGTTGATCACCTTGGCCTGGTCCCAGAAGAACTTCTTCTTGAGCCGCACGCTCTCGACCGACTTGATCAGGCAGCCGGGGAACAGGTTGGTGAAGCGCCAGAGCACGTCGTCGACGGCGGCATCGAGCAGCGAGAAGTCGGTCGTGGTCCCGGCCAGCATCTCCTTTGCCTTCTTCGCCGCCTCCCCGGTCACCGGCTCGCCGTAGACGATCTCGCCATCCTCGATCCAGCGGTCGGTGATCACCAGCGGGTTGCGGAGGAACTGACCGTCTTTCTTCAGCACCTTGACGACCTTGGAGATCAGGCCGAGGCGCTTCATCTTGTAGGCCGACCACATCTCGCACGAGACGCAGCTCCACATCGCGTCCTCGATGCCCAGGTACCAGGGGAGGAAGTCGGTCGCGCCGCCGTCGGGCGCCGAGCCGTGGCGCGGTCCGGCCTGGCCGAAGACCGCGGTGTCGGCCGACAACGTCAGGTCGCAGGCCGTGCCGATCTCCTGCCCGCCCGCCACGCGCATCCCGTTCACGCGGCAGATCGTTGGCTTCTTGCAGCCGAGGATCGCATCGATCATCGCGTTGAACAGGTCCATGTACAGGCCGTACTCGTTGGGCCGCTTCGCGTAGTACTCGGCGTACTCCTTGGTGTTGCCGCCTGTGCAGAACGCCTTGTCGCCGGCGCCGGTGAAGACCACGGCGACTACCGAGTTGTCCGCGGAGGCCCGCTGGAAGCCGGCGATCACCCCCTTGACCATTGCCGTCGTGTAGGAGTTGTACTGCGCCGGGTTGTTGAGCGTCACCCACGCCGAGTGCAGGCCGGCCACCGGCTTTCCCGACGGATCCCGGATCGGCCGCAACTCGAAGGTGGTGCACGGCGGCTCCTTGCCGAAGTGCTCCTCGCCCCACAGGTGGTGGTCCTTCTTCCCGTTTTCCCTCGGCAGCCAGTCGAGCGACATTGTTCTCTCCTTTCTCGAGCGACGCGCGGTGCGCCGCGGGCCCCGCGCCCGCGGTCCCGTCGTGGTATCGGGACGGGCGGAAGGTACCAGCACGCCCGAGGGGGCTGTCAACAGCGACCAAACCCGTCACCGGACCGTTCGCCCCGGGAGCGGCCGGCACGAGAGGGGCGGACGGGGGATTGTGCGAGAACGGAATGGCGCCGCCGTTCCCGCCGCGGTAGTCTATCCGGGCAGTCGCGGTCCCGGCGCTCCACCGGGCACCGGGACCGAGGGGAGCGAATGTCGGACCGATTGCTCGTGCGCCGCGGGGCTGGTCCTGCATCGGCTTCTCGGGTCTGGCCGGGCCGATGTGGACCTGCCTGCGGAGTTGCAACGATTTTCTCGACTGCGGGCCGGGGGAACGTTGCGCCGGGATGGTTCTCGACGGGCCGTGGTGGTTTTGCGAGGGGGGAGACCAGTGCGGGATCGGGGAGCTGCCGCCGTGCCCGGCGGGGTTCGAGTGCGTGACGGATGTGGGGACGCGCCGAGCGTCTGCGTGGATCGGCGCGCGCCGCCCTCGGGTCGGCCGTGCGCCTGCGACCTCGACTGCGAGGCCGGCGAGCTGTGCCTGGTCGGTCTGCGGGACACGCTGCACTGCGAGATCCCGTGCCTGGGCGACGAGGACTGCCCGGCGGACGGGCTGGTTTGCGGCCCCGCGAACCTCTGCGTGCCGCTCGGACCGTGACCGCCAAAGACGGGCGGATCGAGGATGGAACGGAGGCGGAACGACATGTCGTCTCGGATGGGATTCGCGGCGGCGGGAGGGCTGCTCCTGTCGGTCCTGGGGACGGTGACGGCGCCGGCGCGCGGGGCCGACACCTGGAGCTACCCGCACCCCGGCACGGCGCTGCTCGAGCGGACGATGGACGGGCCGCGGCACGTCTACGGGTTGCGGGTTGATCTGTGTGCGCGCGGGATCGCGATGCGCGCCACGACCGAGTCGGAGTTCCGCCGCACCACCGCCTCGTGGCGATCGCGGGTCGGCGTCCAGGCGGCGATCAACGCCGACTTCTTCGACATGGGCGGCACCGACCTGCCGAACGGGCTGGCAATCGGCGAAGGCGACCTGTGGCATTCGGACACCGCGACCGAGGGGTACATCGTCTTCGGCGGGGACCGCGCGCGGATTTCGCCGCCGCGCGAGGTGCTGGCGGCGCGCGAGCCGTGGATGCAGCAGGCGGTGGGCGGCTACCCGCTGCTGGTGCAGGACGGCGAGATTCCGGCGACCTTCTCCCCCGCTCCGTCGCACTGCGCCGAACTGCACCCGCGCACCGCCGTCGGGCTTTCCCGCGACCGCCAGACGCTCTGGATGGTGGTCGTCGACGGCCGCCAGCCCGGCTACTCGATCGGCATGACCTGCGCGCAGCTCGCCGCGCTGATGGTCGACCTCGGCTGCTGGACCGCGCTCAACCTTGACGGCGGCGGCTCGACGACGATGGTCGTGGAGGGGCTCGGCGAGGTCAACCGGCCGTCGGGGGGCACCGAGCGGGTGGTGTCGAATCACCTCGGCGTCTTCGCCGACGGCTCCGGCGCCCCGGGATCGTGCGACCTCTGGATGGACGAGGCGATCGTCGATGCCGGCGTGCTCGACGACGGCGGCACGACCGACCTCGACGGCGACGGGCGCGCCGACTTCTGCGCGAAGGCCGCGGCCGGGCTCCGCTGCTATCCCTCGACCGGCGCCGGCTTCGGCGCGGCCTGGGTCCTGGAGGAACTGGCCGACGCGCACGGCTGGGACGACGAGACGAACTTCGCGACCCTGCGGCTCGGCGACGTGACCGGCGACGGGCGGGCCGACGTCTGCGCCCGCGGCGACGCGCGGGTCTTCTGCTGGCCCTCGACCGGCGCCGGCTTCGGCGCGCGGATCGACGGGCCGGAACTGTCCGACGCGAGCGGGTGGGGTGCTCCCGAGTACTTCACCACGATCCGGCTCGCGGACTTCGACGGCGACGGTCGCGACGACGTCTGCGCGCGCTCGTCGGCCGGCTGGGATTGCTGGCCGTCCACGGGCAGCGGCTTCGGCGGGCGCGTCGCCGGGCCGCCCTGGTCGGATGCCTCGGGATGGAACCAGCCCTACTACTACGGCACGGTGCGCACCGGCGACGTCAACGGCGACGGGCGGGCCGACGTGTGCGCCCGCGGGGCGGCCGGGATGTTCTGCGCGCTCTCCACGGGGACCGGCTTCGCCGACCCGTTCGCCGGTCCCCCGTGGTCCGACGACGAGGGGTTCACCGACCCGAAGTACTGGAGCACGATCCGCCTGGCCGACCTCGATGGCGACGGCCGGGCCGACCTGTGTGCCCGGACGGCGGCGGGGATCGATTGCCGGCTGTCCACGGGGACGGCGTTCGGCCCCTCGATCGCGGGTCCGGAGCTGTCCGACGCCTCGGGGTGGGGCGACATGGACAACGCCGCGACGATCCGCCTGGCCGACCTCGACGCCGACGGCGACCTCGACCTGTGCGCGCGCGCCAACGCCGGCATCCGCTGCTGGCCATGGACCGGCGCGGGGTTCGGTTCGAGCTTCGCCGGTCCGGACTGGAACGAGGCGTCGGGGTGGAGCGACTTCCGCCACTACGCCACGATCCGCCTCGGCGACCTCGACGGCGACGGCCGGGCGGACCTGTGCGGGCGGCCGCCCGAGGGGGTGCGCTGTCACCTCTCGACCGGCGCGAGCTTCGGACCCGCAGTCGAAGGCCCGGCGCTCGCCGATGCGGTGGGCTGGTACGGGCTGCCGTACTTCTCGACGATTCGCTTCGCCGGGCCGCGGCCGCCGCGCTGCCGGCCCGCGAGCGAGGTTTGCAACGGGATCGACGATGATTGCGACGGCGAGACCGACGAGGGTTGCGCGGCGGAGGGCGGCGACGGGGACGCGGATGCGGACGGCGACGCCACGGTCGAGGACGGCATCTTGCCCGCGGACGCGGACGTTGCCGGCGCGGATGCCGACGCGGACGTGCCCGCCGAGACGGCGGAGGGTTCGGCCGACGCCGCGGGCGAGGTGCCTGTGGCTTCCGTGTACGGCTCCGATGGCTGCGGATGTCGGGCGGCGAGCGGCGCGCGCCGCTCCTCCGCTCCCCCGGCGGTTCCCGTCGGGCTGCTCGGCCTGCTGCTCGCCCGTTGCCTCCGTCGCCGGCCGCCTCGCCGAGGCTCTCGCCGCGCCGGTTCGGGACCACCGCGCGGCGGCACCCGGCCCGCCTCGGCGTCTCGGCGCGGACTCCATGGCATCTGGGGCAGCGGGCCGAACGGCGTCTGGGCCGTGGGGGAAAGGGCATGATCCTCCACCGCGCCCCGCGAGGTCACGGAAACTGCACCGGCCGGACCCGGCGCCACCCCCTCCGCAGGGAGGCCTCTGCCTCGGCGACCACGGTGTCCTGGAGCCGAAGGCTGTAATTTCGCCTGGTTAGAAAGGCGCATGGCAACAAGCCGTGTTGTCGCCGTCCGGTAGGTGGGCGGCTACCTGCTTCGCCTGGCCGGCCACCGGACCCTGCCTCCCTGGCCGTCTGGGCTTTCCAGACGGGCTCGTCGGCTGCGTCCGAGGCCGTCTTGGCTGGCCAGACGGGCTCGTCGGCTGCGTCCGAGGCCGTCTTGGCTGGCCAGACGGGC
>Ga0068707_1000189_pt1 | contig 35395 bp, 30 predicted proteins | sample YNPNPMetaG_FD_66600 | JGI IMG/M metagenome (GOLD analysis project Ga0068707, IMG submission 66600) | Anoxygenic and chlorotrophic microbial mat microbial communities from Yellowstone National Park, USA - YNP NP MetaG | ecosystem: Environmental > Aquatic > Thermal springs > Hot (42-90C) >... | reverse complement strand
GCCCGGCACGGGGGACCACCCGAACTTCGGCATCATCCCGAAGTGGCAGATCGCCTATCTGTATGCGATGGGAGACAGCCGGTTCAGCGTGGCCACGAGAAAGGACGCATACGAGAAACTTGTTCTCGGCTCGGCGGACGCGGCCGTGACGATCCCGATCCACTATCGGGAAAGCCGCACATCCATGACGCCGGATTACCGGAACTACCTCGACTGGCCGGCGGATCAGAGCACGCCATCGTTCGGCAGAATCATGTCGATCAGCGCGCACCCGGATGGCCGGACGGGCACCTATGACAGCTACGGGGCGTACCCCGCCCAATACGTTTGCTCCGGTTGCCCGGCCCGCACACACTCCTGGACTCCGGACATGTATCACTGGCCATCCCTGTATTCGGTGCCGTACATCCTGTCGGGCCGGTACACGTACCTGATGTCCCTTCAGCAGTCGGCTGCCCACTGGCTCGGCTGGGATCACCCGCTTTACGGCAGGCATTACGACTGGGGCATCCAGTACGACAGCGCCAACCCCCGCGGCCCCGCCCGTGCGTTGAAGGAGATTTTCTGGGCATACCTGCTCAGCCCGGACTCCCCCGAAAAGAACTATTTCGCCAACAAGCTGAAGAACAACGATGCGGCTTATGAGGGGGTTTTTGTCGTACGCGCCGGGACTTACAAGGACCAGGTCTTGAGCGATTGCAGGAGCGGCTCGGTCACGGAGTCCTTCAGCACGACTGTCAACTCGACGACTGTGCAAAAGCCCAACGGGACGCGCCGGGTGTTTTACATCTCGAGCAATGCCCAGCACGGAATCCAGTCCATCACATCCTTGACCGTGAACGGGGTGGCGAAGACGGTGGGCATATACGGCCAGGAGACAGGGAAGGACTGGTACTTCATCCCCGGGGCGAGAGTTGTCATCCAGGACGAAGGCGCCCCGGCGCTGGCGCCGGGAGACACGCTCTCGGTTTCCGGCTGGCTTTCCAGGTCCGCGACGCCCTGGTGCTTCGGCCTCGCCCAGCTCCGCTGGCCGGAAAACCCTTTGCCGCTGATCGGAGTCGGGTCCAGCAGCTTCATCGACCAGGGCGGCATTACAGGCACGTCGCCATGGATGGTGAGCTACCTGGCCATGCATCTGGGTTGGGCGCGGCAGACCGGCGCGTTGCGGGTGAACGGGAAGCGGCTGTTCGAACACAGCGCGGCACAGCTGGGCAAGGCCTATATTGACGGCATGTTGCACCCGCGCAAGCCGGTTCTCTATTTCGGCGATTACCGCATGCCGTTGCAGGACGCCAACGGGCTCATTACGACGTGGGAGCGGTTCATTGCGGCGAGGAACCCTCCTGTGGCGCTGACGCAGGATATTTCGGCGGGCGCCATGTCGTTCACCATCAATTGCGCGACGGGGACGAACGGTTGCGTCAGCGTGCCGGGCAGTTACGGGGCGGTCTGGAAGATCGACAACGAGTACATCCGGACCTGCGGCAAGAGCACGGCGTCCGGGACAACGACGTTCACCGTCTGTCCGGGCGGGCGGGGCTACTGGGGCACGAAAGCCGAGCCGCACACGACGGCGTCCGCCGTCAACGCGGAGTGGCGCACCATGGGAGACCACCTCGCCGGGCACACCTACCCGAACCTCTGGGTCAACGCGCTGAGCACGTTCCATGATGTGATGGCGGCACTGGGGTCCGGGCTGGAAGCGTACAACCGGGCCATCGGCATGGGCACGGGGCTCGACCAGCGCAAGTTCGACCAGCGCTATGCTCTCGTGCCGCGCATGGAGCCGTACTCGCTGAAGGTTTTCGTGGTGCCGGGCAAGGCGGAAATCCACTATGACGCACCCACGCTGGCTGCATGCCGGTACGCAGTGACCGCCACGACGTTTGCCAGCCCCGACGACAGCGGGGATGAAATCGACCGCGGCGGGTTGCGCACGCGGCGGATCGTGCTGTCGCCGCTGGCGCCGGGAACCTACCGTTACCGGGTCACCTGCGGCAACGGCCGGATCATGGGCAGCTTTACCGTGCCGCAGTGATGCCGGCCGCGCCTATTTGGCGCCCTTCGGCGGGATGATCCACAGATAGAACTTGTGGCTCAGATAGGAGTCCTCGCTGTTGTCGTCGAGCGTGAACTCCTTGTCCGGCTTCCAGTCGCCCATGTCGAAGGTGTTGGACACGACGCGCGTGCCGGGCTTGAGCTCGGCCAGCAGCTTGGGCCGCAGCTTCAGGTTCACGCTTGAAAGCAGGAACAGCGTCACGACGGTGGCTTCGTGGATGTCGGCCTCGAACAGGTCGCCTTCGATGAATTTCACCAGGTGCTCGACGCCGTTCTTCCTGGCGTTTTCACGGGCCTCGGCGATGCGCTCGGGGTTGATGTCGATGCCGACGCCGTGGGCGCCGTATTTTTTCGCCGCGGTGACGACGATGCGCCCGTCGCCGCAGCCGAGGTCGTAGACGATGTCGTTCTTCGTCACCTTGGCCAGCTCGAGCATGGCCTCGACGGCGCGCTCGGTGGTGGGGACGTACGGCACGTCCGGCGTTTTCTTCGGCTTCGGAGCCTGCGCGGTTTGTGCGGCGGCGGAGAGGAAGCCGCAAAGCGAGAGCAGCGCGGCGCGCCGCGTGGTTGTCAAGGATTGAGACATGGCAGCGATTCCCGTTCCTGAAGAATAGCGCAGCCGCGGGCCCTGCGGTTACAGGCTAGAGCAGGGAATGCTCGCGCGCGTAACGGAGCGCCTCGATGGCCGCCCCGCGCGCGCCCGCCGTGTCGCCGTTCGGCATGATGCAGATCGGGATGTCGGCCTGCTCCTCGCGCTGCTCCGGCATGCCGGCGCGGATCTCGTCGAGGAACCATTGCCGGAATTCCGGGCCGGTCTCGATGGCCCCGCCGCCGACGATGAGCGCGTCGGGGTCGAAGGTGTTGATCATCTCGTCGAAAAACAGCCCCAGCGCATGCGCCTGGCCGCGGAAGATCTCGCGGCACAGCGGGTCGCCCTTCTCGGCCATTCCCCGGACCAGCTTCGCCGCCTGGTGCAGATCGCCCATCCGGTAGAGCTCATGATCGGGATACTTCGACCGGAAGTAGGGCAGGTAGTTGATCTCGATGGCCGTCAGCGAGCAAAGCGATTCCAGATCCCCGGTGCGGCCGCAGTTGCAGCGCGGGCGGATTCCTTCGAGAAACGGAATGCTCTGATAGGGGATGAGCACGTGGCCGAGTTCGCCGCCGAAGCCCTTGCGGCCTTTGACCACCATCTGGCCGAGAATCACGCCTCCGCCCAGCCCGGTGCCAATGATGGCCGAGATCGAGGTGGCGTTTGAGCTGGCGCCAAACAGGTTGAAGTGGCCCCACAGGGCGCCCGCGTTGCCGTCGTTCAGGTAAATGACCGGCCGGCCAACCTTCGCCTCAAGCCCGGCGCGGATGTCGAAACCCGCCCAGTCCGGGTGCACGAAGTTGGTGGAACCCCGCGCGCTGAGCACCCCGTCGGCGCTCGCGGGACCGGGCGTATCCAGCCCAACCACCGCGACGTCGTCCATGGAGATCCCGGCCTGGCGCAAGGCGGCCTGGAGGCCGTCGAGAATCTGCTGGAGGCAGACCGCCGGACCCTCTTTCGACCGGGAAGGGTACTCGCACAGCGACTCGATGAGGAACTTCTCTTCCGGCGTCAGGAAGGTGTAATTGACTGCGTTACCGCCAAGATCAACGCCAGCAACCACTCGCATAGGAATCAACCGCTCCTGGGAGAGATCGTGAACCTACCCACGATAGCAAAGGCGGGAAGGCGGGGGAGAGGACGAAAAAGGGAATAAACCCGTAGCCCTGCCGGCCCACGGCAGGCCGGCAGGCCATTGCGGAACTCTCAGAGCGCCTTGGCGAGCTCTTCGGCAAAGGCGCTGGGCGGGCCGCCCGGCTTGCGGTGCTTCTTGCCGCCGCGCGGGCGGCGCTCCGGCGCGCCCTGCGTGGTCTGTGCGCCTTGGGAGGATTGCGATTGCGCGCGGGGCGCGGCGCTGCGGCCGCCTTTGGATTTCGGCGGCTGGGCCGGGTTGGCGCGCAGCAGCCTGTCCTCCAGCGGCGCCCGGTCGAAGCGCTTGATGATGGCGTGCATCTCTTCTTCGTTGGGCGCTTCGATGAAGGCGAAGCCTTTGGATTCCTGGGTTTCCGGGTTGCGGATGACTTTGACTGAATCGGCCACGAGGTTTTCCGCCACGAGCCACGCCTTGATATCGTCGGCGGTGACCCATGGCGGAAGATTGCCAAGGAAAACGGTTGAACTCATTGAGTTGGGAAGCAAGCTCCGTCGGGGATTCGGACTGATTCTTTGGGTGAAGCGCAGTCCACGAGGCACTTTTATGGTATCACGCAGACGAAAAGGGCGGCAACGGGGCCGCCCGATTCTGAAAAGAAAAAAACGTCCCCCGGGCTGCTTCAGTCACCCGGTTCCACCGTCAGAGCGAGGCGGACGGCCGGGTGGCTCCGCAGCTCGGCGAGGACGGCCTCGCTGGCCGGCGTGTCCACTTCCACCAGCGCCACCGCCTCCAGCGGCTGCCCCGGCGCGGCCGGCCTGTCCTGCCGGCCCAGGGAAAAGTTCGCGATATTGATCTGGTTGCGGCCCAGAACGCTGCCCACGTGGCCGATTACGCCGGGCACGTCGATGTTGCGCATGTAGATCAGGTGGCCGGCCAGCGTGATCTCCACCGGGATGCCGTCGATCGACAGCAGCCGCGGCTTGTCCATCACCACGCCTCCGGTCACCGAGGTGGCCGACGCAGGGGCGATGATCTCGATCTGGATGGAGTCGGTGGCGCCGCCGCGCGGCTGGTGCGCCTCGGTGATGGAGAGGTTCCGCTGCGAGGCCAGCTGCATCGCGTTCACCAGGTTGGCCCGCCCGGCGAGGCTCCGGCTGAGGACGCCCGCCAGCGCGGCATTGCGCAGCAGGTTCGTGTTCAGTTCCGCGATGCGGCCGCGGTAGGTCAGCCGCACGGCCTGCGGATTGTCCGCGGCGATGAACGCGGCGAAACGGCCCAGCCGCTCGGCCAGCTCGATGTACGGGCTGATGGCCTTGTACTGCTCCGGCGCCACGGCGGGCATGTTCACCGCGTTGATGGCGATGCCGTGCAGCAGGTACTCGACCATCTGCTCGACGATGCGGATGCCGACGATCTCCTGCGCCTCCTCGGTGGAGCCGGCGATGTGCGGCGTGGCGATCAGGTTCGGCGCCGACAGCAGCGGGTGGCCTTCGGGCAGCGGCTCGGGAGAGAACACGTCAAGCCCCGCGCCGGCCACCTTGCCTGCGCGCAGCGCCTCGGCCAGCGCATCCTGGTCGATGAGCTCGCCGCGCGCGCAGTTGATGATGCGCACGCCGGGCTTCATCCGCGCGATGGATTGCGCGTTGATCATGTTGCGCGTTTCGGGCGTGAGCGCCACGTGCAGGCTGATGTAGTCGGCCTGCGCGATCAGCTCGTCGAAGGGCATCAGCTCCACGCCGAGATCGGCGGCAGTGACCGGATTGACGTACGGGTCGGAGGCGATGATGCGCATTTCAAAGCCGCGCGCGCGCCGCACCACCTCCTGCCCGATATTGCCCAGGCCGACGATGCCGAGCGTCTTGCCGCGCAGCTCGTTGCCGAGGAACTTCTTCTTCTCCCACTTGCCGGCGCGCGTGGATGCGTTCGCCTCCGGGATCATCCGCGCCAGCGCCAGCATCAGCGCCAGCGTGTGCTCGGCCACGCTCACCGCGTTGCCGCCCGGCGTGTTCATCACCAGCACGCCCGCGGCGGTGGCCGCCGCCAGATCGACGTTGTCCACGCCCACGCCGGCGCGCCCGATCACGCGGAGCTTCGGCGCCCTGGCCAGCGTGTCGGCCTTCACCTTGACGGCGCTGCGCACCAGCAGCGCTTCGCAATCGCCGAGATGCTGCTCGTACTCCTTCGGGTTGGACTCGATCACCTCGAAGCCCGGCTGGCGGCGCAGCAGCTCCAGCGCCGCCCGCGACATCGGTTCGGCAACCAGGATCTTCATGACTGCTTCCCGCTCGCGGCCTCCAGATACACCCTTTGCACGGCGGCGACGCCCTTGCCGAACGTGACAGGAACGCCCTTCTGATGCAGGATCAGCTCGAGCTCCGCAATCACCGCGAACAGGTCGGCGAAATCGAAGTAGCCGAGATGGGCGATGCGGAAGATCTTGCCCTTCATCGACCCCTGTCCGTTGGCGATGATCGAGCCGAACTGGCTGCGGAACGCCTTGACGATTTCACCCGAATCCATCCCGGCCGGCGCCTTGATGGCGGTCACCGAGCTGGAGGGCGAATCCGGAGCGAACAGCTCCAGGCCCAGCTCCACCGCTGCGGCGCGCGTCGCCCGCGCCAGCAGCTGCGCGTTCTCCACCAGCCTCGCCATGCCGAGCTGCCTGATGTAGGCGAGCGCCTCGGCCAGCGCCAGAATATGGCTCACGTTGGGCGTCCAGGCGCTTTCGCCCTTGTCCGCCATCTTCTTCTCTCGCCTCAGATCGAAGTACAGCCGGGGCAGCCGCGCGGTTTCGTTCTGTGCCCACGCCTTCGCGCTCACGCTGATGAACGCCAGGCCCGGCGGGATCATGAACGCCTTTTGCGAGCCGCCGATGACGATGTCAAGGCCCCATCCGTCGATGTCCAGCGGCATGGTGCCGAGCCCGGTGATGGCGTCGACAATGCAAAGCGCGGGAGTGCCCTTCACCAGCTCGCCGATGGCCCGCACATCGTGCGCCACGCCGGTCGAGGTTTCCGACGCCTGGAAGAACACGCCCTTTGCGTCGGGGTTTTCCTGGAGGGCCTGGGCGACGCGCGCGGGCGCGACCGCCTGCCCGTATTCGGCGGCGAGCACCACCGGGTTGAGCCGGAACGCCCGGGCGAGCTCCACCCATCGCTCGCCGAACTTGCCGGCGGAGAGCACGATGACCTTGTCGCCTTCGCTGAAGAAATTGGAGACCGCGGCTTCCATTGCGCCGGTGCCGGAGCTGACGGTGATGAGTACGTCGTTCTTCGTGCCGTAGACCTCTTTCAGGTCGCTGAGCACGCGGGGATACAACTGGATGAAGTCCTGCGTCCGGTGATGAATGTCGGACGCCATCATGGCGTGCAGGGCGCGAGGCAGAAGAGGCGTCGGCCCTGGCGTCAGGAGTCGCTGCTTCTTGACATGCATGGCTGTGGGAAAATCAGAGGGAAATAGGACTACAGGATACCAAAAATGGCTCTCCTCGATCAGGTGCAGAAGGACATGGCCGCGGCGATGAAGGCCCGCGACGAAGCCCGTCTGTCCGCGCTGCGGATGATCAAGACGGCGCTGATGAAAGAAAAGGTGGACTCGATGAAGGAGCTGGACGAGGCCGCCGAGTTGAAGGTCCTGAACTCCCTCATCAAGCAGCGCCGCGACGCCGCCGAAATGTACCGCCAGGGCGGCCGCCCGGAGCTGGCCGAAAAGGAAGAGGCGGAAATCCGGCTGATCGAAAGCTACATGCCCGCCGCCGCCACCGAAGAGGAGATGCAGGCTGCCGTGGAGGCCGCGCTGGCCGAGACCGGCGCCGCCAGCGCGAAGCAGATGGGCCAGGTGATGAACGCCGCCAAGGCGAAGCTTGCCGGCAAGCGCATCGACGGCAAGCGGCTGAGCGAATTGGTGCGCGCGCGGCTGTCCTGAGCGGCATGGCGTTGATCCATTCTGTGCCGTGCCGCGTCACCCGTCCGGGCGCGGCCGCCGTTTGCCGGCTGCTTGAAGGGGCCGCCGCCGCGCATGCCGCCGCGCTGGGCGTCGGCATTGAAACGCTGCGCCAGGAAGGCAAGGCGTGGATGCTGGTTCGCCTGGGCCTGCGGGCGCACCGCTGGCCCGGGCCGGACGAGCCACTCGAGGTCCGTACCTGGCCCTCGCGCCGGACCGCCGGCGCCCGCGCCTGGCGCGAATTCCTCCTTCTGGACGCCGGCGGGCGCCTCCTCGCCGAGGCCGCTTCCATCTGGCTGATCGTCGATCTCGGGCGCCGCCGCCCGGTGCGCCTGCCGAAGTTCCTTCATGAGCTCGACTTTCCCCCGCTGGAGACCGCGGTGGAGTTCCTCGATCCCCCGCAGCCCGGCCGCGAACCGGATGCGGTGCTGGTTCGCTGCGTGGAGCCGGCCCACCTCGACGTCAACGAGCACGTCAACAACGTCACCTACATCGAGTGGGGCGAGGAGGCCGCCGGGCGGCCGCAAGCCGCGCGCCTTCAAGCCGACTATCTCGACGAGGCCCGGCTGGGCGAACAGCTGGCTTATCTCACATGGAAGGCCGTCGACGGCAGGGCCTTCCTGCAACTGGCCAGAACTGCCGGGAAAACCTGCGCATGCCTGCAATGGTGGTGAGCCTGCTCCGGAGGAAACAGGGAAAGCGAACCGCCGGGCGGAGGAGGAGAAGTCCGCCCGGCGGTGTGGAGGAGGAGCGGGGAGTGAATCCTGCCGCCTGCCAGGGCTTCAGGCGTTGAAATAGGCTGCGTTCTTCTCGGCGAAGTGGGCGAGTTCAGCAGGCAGCTCGTCGAGAATGTAAATCGAATTGGTCGGGCAAACCGGCACGCACGCACCGCAATCGATGCACTCGGTCGGATTGATGTAAAGCTGCGGGACCTCGTCGTAGCCCGGCTCGTCCGGCGTCGGGTGAATGCAGTTGACCGGGCACGCCTCGACGCAGTGGTTGTCCTTGGTGCAGGTGTCAACGATAACGTATGCCATGGTTGGTTCAGGCTCCGCCGATCGATGGAGCAACTGAAATGCCAAACGCGCCTGCCCGTAAGCCTCGGCTTTTCAATACGCCCCGCGCCACCACCGCCCGGGGGAGCTGCTTCCTGCTGGGGCATTTCGCGCACTAGCGGAAACTGCCCCGAAACGGGTATGATCTAGGGCGATTGTCCGGAGCACGGATTATGGCCAACCAGCAAAACCAGTACAAGCCCTACGTTCCCGCTGACATGAAGATGACCGAGTTCACCATGCGGGCCGTGGTGCTCGGACTCGTCATGACAGTGATCCTCGGCGCCGCCAACGCCTATCTCGGCCTCCGTGCCGGGCAGACCATCGCCGCCACCTATCCTGCGGCGGTGATCAGCATGGCGGTGCTGCGGCTGTTTCGCGGCTCGATTCTCGAAGAGAACATCGCCCGTACGGTGGGCAGCATCGGCGAGAGCGTCGCCGCAGGCGCCATCTTCACCATCCCTGCCTTTGTCATCGTCGGCGCCTGGCAGAAGTTTGATTCCGTCGAGGCCTACTGGCAATCGAGTGCGCTGATGCTTGTCGGCGGCACGCTGGGCATTCTGTTTGTCACTCTGCTGCGGCGGGTTATGGTCGAAGACCCCGAGCTGCCCTTCCCCGAATCCAGGGCCGCGGCCGAGATTCACAAGGCCGGCCAGCGCGGCGCAGACGCTGCCAAGACGCTGTTCCAGGCCATGGGCATCGGCGCCTTCACCTACCTGCTGGGCGAGTTCCGCCTCTTTTCCGCCAGCAAGGATTTCCTGTTGCAGGTGGGCGAGCTGGGCAAGAGCACGGTGAAGCTGGGCAGCGCAGGCGCGGCGGCAGTGGGCGGGTGGACCAAGTTTTCTCTGCCCGCCGTCGCCCCCGCCTATCTGGGCGTGGGCTACATCATCGGCCCGCGGCTCGGGGCCTTGAACTTCGCCGGCGGCCTCACCGCCTGGGGCCTGCTGGTGCCGCTGCTGGTCTACTTCCTCGGTCCGGAGCTGGCGCAAAACCTGCCCGCCGGCGCGGGCCATGAAGCCTGGGACGGCATCGCGAGCCAGGTGTGGCGCAACATCGTGCGGCCCATCGCCGTGGGCGGCATGCTGGTGGGCGCCGCCACCACCATGTTCCGCATGCGCAAGTCGCTGGCCGCGGGGCTGCAACGCGCCGTGGCGGATCTCCGCAAGGCCGCAGGCCAGGCGGAGGCGGTCGACCGGACGCAGCAGGACCTGAGCTTCCGGGTCGTGCTCCCGGGCCTGGTGGTGACGTTCATCGCGATGGTCCTGCTGTACGAGTTCTTCTCGCAGTCGATTCCCGGCGCCTTCGTGGCCGCGCTGGTGATGATCGTGCTCGGCTTCTTCTTCGCCGCCGTGTCGGGCAATCTGGTCGGCATCATCGGCTCGTCGAACAACCCGATTTCCGGCCTCACGCTTTCCACGCTGATCGTGGCCGCGCTGCTGATGGTGGCCATCGGCGTGAAAGGGCTGTCGGGCGTGGCCGCCGTGCTCGGCGTGGCCGCCGTCGTGTGCGTCTCTTCGGCCGTGGCCGGCGAGATGCTTCAGGACCTCAAGGTGGGCCACATTCTCGGCGGCACGCCAAAGTCGATGCAGATCGGCGATCTCATCGGGATCCTCGTCAGCGGGCTGCTGCTCTACTTCCCTCTGTGGATCCTGCACGAAGGCAACATCCGCGAAGGCGGCATCGGCTTCGGCGACCCGAAGCTGTCGGCGCCGCAGGCCGGCCTGATGGCAATGCTCAGCCAGGGCATCGTCGGCGGATCCATGGCCTGGCCGCTGGTGCTGGTCGGCATCTGCATGGGGCTGGCGCTGGTGCTGCTCCAGGTGCGCAGCCCGATGCTGTTCGCCGTCGGCATGTACCTGCCGCTCGAGACCACCTTCGCCATCTTCACCGGCGGCGTCATCCGCTGGCTGATGGACATCGCGCGCGACCGCCGCAACTTCAACGACGCCCAGAAGGCGCGCATCGAAAACGCCGCCATCCTGATCGCTTCCGGATTCATCGCCGGCGAGGCGCTCATGGGCATGGTCAAGGCGGGCTTCGCCATTGCCGACAAGCCGCTGTCCTCCATCTTCAGCTTCTTCGCGACGCCGCCCACCATCGCCGGGCTCATCGTGCTCGTGCTGCTCGCGCTGCTGATGATCCGCTGGCCGCTCAACAAGGCGGGCGACCCGAACGAACCCGCGCCGCCGGCCGCCATCGTCTGACGCATCCCTGCCGCCGCGCGCCGGAACGCGCGCGGCGAGCGGATATCATGGTGGTTTGTCGGTCGTCTCGTCCCCGTTTGCCGGAAACCGCACGTCGTGGGCGTTCCTGTATGCCGCGATCATGCTCACCGCCGCCGCGGCGCTGATCATTGAAATTTCGTTCACCCGCATTTTTTCGGTCGTTTTCTACTACCACTTCGCATTCCTTGCGATTTCCATCGCGCTGAGCGGGCTTGGCATCGGCGGCATTCTTTCATGCAGCTTCGCCGCCCGGGGCGCGGCGCTGTACCGGCGGCTCGGGCTGCTGTCGCTGCTCGGCGCCCTGGCGGTGACCGTGGCCCTTGTGGTGGCCGTGCAGGCGGGCGGCTGGCCGGCCGGGTTCCCCACGTTTGCGGCCGTCTATCTTGCCACCGCCGCTCCTTTCGTTCTCGCCGGAGTCGTGCTGTCGCTCGTCATCGCGGAAACGGTCGACCGCGTTGACCGCGTGTACTTCTTCGATCTTGCCGGCGCCGCGGCGGGCTGCCTGCTCGTCATCCCCTTCCTCAACCTCATGGGAGGGCCGGGCGCGATCCTCGGCGCCGCCGTGCTGCTGGCCGCCGCTTCCGCGGTCTGGTTCGGCCTCGCCGGGGCATGGGCGGGCCGCGCGCTCGCCACCGCCCTCGCGCTTGCGCTCGTCGGCCTGATCGTGGTCAACAAGAGCGTGCGCATCATCGACGTCAAGGCCGCCAAGGGCCGCGATCTCGGCCAGGAGTTCTTCGTCCAGTGGAACAGCTTCTCGCGCGTCAGCCTGGTGCGGGACTCGCGCGGCGAACCCGCGATCTTCATTGACGCGGACCTCAGCAGCCGCATCCCTTCCTTCGACCCTTTCTCGCTCGCCCCGGAGGATCGCGACCGGCTGCTGCTCAACGGCCCCGGCTATGCCTTCCGACTCCGCCCCGGCGGCAGGACGCTCGTCATCGGCGCCGGCGGCGGCCGCGACGTCGCCCTCGCGCTGGCCGCGGGCTCGAAAGAGGTCACCGCGGTCGAGATCAACCCGGTCATCGTCGACACGATCATGCGCGGCCGCTTCCGCGACCTCAGCCGCCGCCTTTTCCTGCGGCCCGAGGTGCGCGTCGTCGTGGAGGACGGCCGCAGCTTTGTCCGCCGCACCACGGGCGGCTACGACCTGATCGTGGCCACTCTCGTCGACACGCGCGCCTCCACCGCCGCCGGCGCTTACGCGCTCAGCGAGAACACCATCTACACAGTCGAGGCCTTCACCGAATACCTGGAACGCCTGCGCCCCGGCGGCCTGCTCTCCTTCACCCGCTGGGGCTTCGACCCGCCGCGCGAATCGCTCCGGCTGGCGGCGCTCGCGCGCCGCGCGCTGGAACTCGCCGGAAGCAAGGAACCTTGGCGGCACCTGATCGTCTTGCGCGAGGGCGGCGGTGATCCGTTGCGGAACGGCTCCACGGACACGTTGCTGCTCAGCCGCGAGCCCTTCCCCGTCGAAGAGCTGGAGCGGGCCGCGCTGGAGGCCGCCCGCGCGCAGCTCGAAATTCTCTACATGCCCGGCCAGGCTGCCGACTCGCGCTTCGCCGCGCTCTTGACCGCCGGTGAGCCAGGCGCCTTCTATTCTTCGTACCCCTGGGATGTGCGGCCCGTCACCGACGACCGCCCGTTCTTTTTCTTCTTCGCCCGGCTGGACCGGCTGTTCGACGGCCTCCGAAGCCCTTCCGGCGCCGGCGATCCGGCCGCGCCCGTGGCCCGCACGCTGATCTCGCTCGCGGGGGTGAGCCTCCTGGCCGTGCTCGTCACGCTGGCCTTGCCGCCGCTGATCTTCCGCGCGCGGCTGGAGCGCGCGCCCCGGGTGAACCTGTTCCTGCTGTACTTCCTCAGCCTGGGCGCCGGGTATGTTCTCGTGCAGGTGGGCCTGATCCAGCGGCTGGTGCTGCTGCTCGGCCATCCCACCTATGCGCTCACGGTCGTCGTTTTCGCCATGCTGGTCTTCAGCGGCCTGGGCAGCTTCTTCAGCCGCCGCGTGGTGCGCGGCGAGGACAGCCGGCTCATGCGCGCGCTCGGGGCCGCCGCCGCGCTGATCGCCCTGACGGCGCTGTACGCCGGTTCGTTCGTCAGCGCCGGCGCGCGCTGGACGCTGCCCGTCAGGATGCTGGCGGCGGCGGCGTTCATCGCGCCGCCTGCGTTCTTCATGGGAATGGCGTTCCCCTCGGGAATGGTGCGCCTGGCCCGCTGGCGCCCGCTGGCGGTGAAATGGGCGTGGTCGGTGAACGCCGCCGCCAGCGTCCTCGGCTCCTGCGCGGCGGTGCTGATCTCCGTGTCGGCCGGGCTTCGCGTCACGCTGCTCGCGGGCGCTGTTCTCTATCTGGCCGCGATGCTGCTGGTGCTGCTTACGCGGGAGCGCCCGGAAAGCGCCCGCTGAGGGGTGCGGCCGTCAGCGGCCGCCGTTGCTCTTGCGCGCCTGGTTCGACAGCGTGTGCCGCAGCGCGTTCTCCAGCGCTTCGCAGAAGAAATAGTCGCCCCACATCACGCTCTCGTTCACGCCCAGGTTCTTGTGCATGTGGTAGACGCCGCCTTTCAGGATGCCTTCCCACTGCGGCTCGTCGCGGGCCGTGTATTTCTCGCAAAGCGTGCGCAGGATGTGCAGCGCGCTGGACCAGTAATAAAAGCCTTTCACCGGGTCCGGCAGCATGCGGCACAGGCGCAGCAGCCCGCTCGCCGCAATCGCCGCCGCCGAGGTGTCCACCTGCTTGCGCGAATCCTCGGGCGCCTGGAAATCCCACGGCGGCACGCCGTCGCCGTTCGTGTGCGTCAGGTAATAGTCGGCGCAACGCTCCGCCGTGTCGAGGAAGCGCGGGTCGCGCGTGTACTCGTAGCAGCTTCCGAAGCCGTACAGCGCCCACGTCAGGCCGCGCGACCAGCAGGAGTCGGCGCGCCAGCCCTGCTGCGTCGAATGCCGCAGGAACGCCCCCGTCTCCAGATCGAAAATGCCCTCGTGCGCCGTGGAGCCGTCGCCGCGCACCAGGTAGCGGCGCGTGGTCAGCGCGTGCCGGATGGCGATGTCCCGCAGCCGCCGGTCGCCCGTCTCGCGCGCGGCATAGAAAATGATGCCGACGTTCATCATGATGTCGATGAACAGCGAGTCCTCGCTGACGAACGAGCGCAGATACTGCCCCTTCTCCACGAACCGCAGCGACAGCGTCTTGCCCGCCTGGACGAGCACCTCGTTCAGCTTCGGGTCCCGCGAGGCCTGATACCAGCGGTAGTAGCTCGACAGGAAGATGAAGCCGAGGTCGTGCACGTCGCGGTCGAACTGCCGCGGCTCGAGCGGGCGCGTGTACTCGATCGCCTTCTCCATCCAGAACCCGTCCTGCGCCCCGCTCTCCGTCTTGCGGCGGTGGAAAATCCACATCAGGCCCGGCAGAAACCCGTCGCACCAGTGGGTCCACGCCGGACCCTCGTGCTTCCACTTGCCGTTCTTCGTGTAGACGGGGTAATACCCCGGATGCTTCTCGATCAGGCGCGCCACCTGCTGTTCGGCGAAATCCAGCGTCCGCTCGAACAGCCCGCGGTCGATTTCCGGTCCGAACTGGATCACGGCTGTTCTTCTCCCCGTGTATCCAGCGTACGCCAAACGGTCGAATACCCGCTTGGCAGCTTGCCTCGCCGCCCGCTCACCAGCAGGATCGCCGAACCGGGCGCCGCCTGCCCCATCTCGAAGGGAATCGTGCGCAGCTGCGGGCGCACGTTGCGCAGCGTCATCTCGAGCGACCGCGCCAGATCCGGCACCGCCAGCTCCGCGCGGAACTCGCCGGTCTTGTTCCCGAAGGCGAACGTCCCCGGGGCCAGCGCCACGAAGCAGTGGCTCACCGGAAAATCGCGGCACGCCATGTGGTCCAGGCGCAGCGTCACGCGCGCCCCTTTCGGCAGCCACACCTGCCCGCCGCGGATTGCGTCCCGCGTCACTTCAAACACCACCGGGTCGCCCATCGCCGCCTTGGCCAGGTCCAGCGTCTCCGCCAGCCGCATGCGGACCTCAAGACCGGCGGGAAGCTTCCACCGCACCGGCGGCTCGGCGGCCGGCGCCTCCGGCGGAGGCTCTTCGAACACCAGCCGGGACTCGCCTTGGTACTGCTTGCACCCGCTGAACACGGCGCGGTTGCGGCTCTCGCCCCCGTTCAGCCCCACCAGCGTCATCTCCATGGAAACCGGCAGCACGTGGCGCGCGCCGCCGATCTCCATCGGCGCGTAGTCGATCACCTTGTGCCCCTCCTTCAGCGGCAGATACGGCGGGATCTCGTCAATGTGGATTTCGATCCGCGCAATCTCCAGCGTCTCGGCGTCGTTGTACACGTGGCCCTGGTATCCCACCGGCCCCTCGGCCTTCTCGATCCGCATGATGAAGCGGCTGTCCGCCATCGGGATCCGGTAATGAAACACATGCACCTTGCGGCCGCGCAGCTCTTCCGTGCCCTGATAGGTGAAGCGCGCCGCCCCGCCCAGGTAAATGCTCTTGGCATGCAGCGCGAAATCGCCCGTGCCGATGGCGCCCCCGCCCACCATGTCCCGCAAATCCCGCTCCTCGAACCGCGGCGAGCCCGGCCACGCATACAGCTCCTTGCCTTCCACCAGCGCCACTTCCAGCCGGATGTTGTCGAGAAACCGGTAGCGCTTCGACCCCGGCTCGCGCTGCGACCGCTCGATCGTCTCCACGCAGGTGAAATCGGGCAGCCGCGCCAGGTTCTCGCTCACCACGTTGCGGATCCGCGCCAGCAGCAGCGTCTCCGGCTTCAGCGGCGCCAGCGGCTCGTACGGCGCCTGCCCCGCCGCCGCCCAAGCGCAAGCCCACAATGCCAGCGCCCGCCTCATACCCCAAGTATAGGAAGCCGCGCCTTTGCTATTCTCTCGGCTATGGCAGTGAAGGTCACGGTGTTGAACAACGGCCCCATCCGCATCGAGGGCGAGCCCGAAGAGTTCGTTCTCTGCGACGCGCAAGGCAAGCCCTTCGGCCTCGGCGGCCGCAAGGCCATCTCTCTCTGCCGCTGCGGCCTGAGCGCCAACAAGCCCTTCTGCGACGGCAGCCATGCGCGCCAGGGGTTCCAGAGCGTCTGCGAGGCGCGAGAACTCCCGCCCCCGGCGCCGAAGCCCTGACCGGCGCGGCGGACGACAGGCAGGCCGGCGGCATGGATCTTCGCAAGCGCCCGCTGTGGGGCTACCTGCGCTCGTGGCTGTGGATCATTCCGGCCGCCAGCATCGTCACCGCAGTTCTCGTCACGCTCGCCGTCGCCACCTCCCCGTGGGCGCCCTCCGGCCCCTGGCAGACCCGCCTTTATCGCCTGTGGGCCCGAGCCGTTCTGGCCATATTTGGCGCGCGCGTGCGCGTCGCCGGCGCCGGCCGCCTTGCGCCGGGCCGCAGCTACGTCATCGTCTCCAACCACCTCTCGCTGGCCGACACGCCCGTCATGCTCCACGCCATGCCCGTGCCCTTCCGGTTCCTCGCCAAGCGGGAGCTGCTCGGCGTGCCGTTCATCGGCTGGTATCTCCGCCGCGCCGGCCACCTCACCGTCGAACGCCGCTCGGTGCGCTCCTCCATCGAGAGCCTGAACGAAGCCGCCCGCCTCATCCGCGAACATTCTCTTTCGGTTTTGATTTTTCCCGAGGGAGGCCGCAGCCGCGACGGGTCGCTCCGCCCGTTCAAGGAAGGCGCGGCCTGGCTCGCCATCGCCTCGGGCGCGGAGGCCGTCCCGGTGGCCATCCTCGGCACCGGCCACGTTCTTCCGGCCGGCGACTCCTGCATCCTGCCGGGCGACGTCGAGGTCCGCATCGGCGAACCCGTCTCGCCCGCGGGCCTCGCCCTGCGCGACCGCGGCGCCTTCACTCGACTGCTGGAAGAACGCGTGCGCTGCCTCCTTGCCGGCGCAGATACTCCACCACGATCGACGTCAGCTCGCTCATGAACGGACGCCCGTTCTCCACCAGGTTCTGCCGCGTCATGATGTCCAGCTCGATGTCCGGGCGCACCCCGGCGTTCTCCAGATAATCCGTCGGCGGCAGGCCGGGATGCTGGTAAACGCGCGCCCGCGTCCCCAGCGAGTAGCTCAGCGCCACCGACGCCTCCGCGTAAAAGCCGAGCGGCGACTCTTGCGACAGCCCGCCCCCGCCCGCCGTCGGCATCCCCACCACCAGCGCGCGCCCGGCGTCCTGCAACACCGCCGGAAAGCTGTCCGCCGCCGAGGTCGAAAAATCGTCCACGAGCACCACCATCGGCTTGTCATAGGCGATGCCGGTTCCGTCGCCGAGCGTCGCAGGGTACAGGTCCAGCGAGATGCCGCACACCGGCAGCGGCCCCGTGATGCCGCGGTATTCGCCATAGGCCGTTTCCACGTCCCGCAGGAAAGCTTCCAGCATCCAGCGCGTCACCGGGTCCGCGCCCGAATTCTTCGCGTCCTCCACGTCCTGCCGGAACCAGTTCACGATTTCCAGCGTCGGCCGGATCTCGTCGCCGGTGGTGCGGAACGGATAGGGAATCAGCCGCCGCAACAGCTCGTTCACCAGGCACTGGTCGCCGCCCGGGTTCCGCATCACGTCCACGATCAGCCCGTCCGTGTTCGCCTTGTGCCAGACGATCTCCGTCTCCGCCTGCCGCAGCATCGCGGTCTTGTCGAACGGCGACGTGGGGAATTCGGGCAGCCGCAGATACCCGATGCGGAAACCGGAGGCCTCGTACCACCCCGAATAAATCCGGTCGGAATACCCGCGCCCCAGCCGCGTCACGAAATTGTCCGGCAGCGCAAACACCGGCGACACCCGCCCGAAGCCCCGCAGCCGCTTGGCCGCCGGCAGCCGCCGCGCCGCCGGAATCGAGCGCTTCACCCCGTCCGCCTCCTGCCCGCCGTCCTCCGCCGACAGCCGCGCTTCGCCCGACGGCTTCCCGCTGCGCAGCAAAGGGTCCGGCACCGGGCCGATGCGCTCCAGGGGCGTTCCCTGCTTCCGCCACGCGATCCGGTATGTCTCCTCCTTGCCCGTCGACGCGCGCCGCACCACCACCTCCGCGAACTCGCCGATCCGGTGCGCGCGCGGCAGCACCGATTGCTGCCGGAATGCGATCTGCTCGATCGCCCACCGCCGCGTCGCCCGCTCGTTGGCGAACGATTGCAGCCGGGAAACGGAACGGATCCACTCCTCCGGCGTCACGCCATCCACAGACACCAGCTCGTCGCCGGCCTCGAACGGGAATTCGGATGCCGGCAGGGCGGAGCGGTCCACGTACTCGATCAGCGCCTTGCCGTCGTACAGGTCCACGTAGATCGGCAGCTCGGCCGAAAAATCGCTCGGCAGGAAATAGCCCGAGTGCAGGTCCCGCAGGCTCGCCACATATTCCATGCAGAGCTCGAAATACTCGAGATCGTCCCGCACCGACTCGAGCCGCTCAAGCCACGGCTTCAGCTTGAGCGCGTCATAACCGAAGGCTTCGATCTTCCAGGCATAGGGAGCGTAACGCTTGGCCACGGCGGCCGCGATCTGTTCGAAGTCCGTGCGCCGCTGCGCGGCCGTCATCTGCGCCGCCGCCGGCAGCGCCGCCAGCAGCGCCAGTACTGCCGCGGTGGCCAAACGTCTCTTGTTGATAGAATGATCACTTGCCGTTGCCGCGGCTTCGGGAGGCAGTGTGAAGTTGTTCGCCATGTTGCTCCGTTTCTACAGCTACATATTCTCTCTTGTGTTCGGGCTCTTTCTCGCCGGCATCGCCATTGTGATTCTCATCACGGGCGCGAAGAACTACCGCTTCGAGATGGTTCCCTGGTTCAAGGGGGACACGGTGCTCTACGTGCTGCTCGGCGCCGGGATCCTCGGCGCGGTGGCGGCCGTGCTCGCTGTTGCGGGCAAATGGAAGCCGTTGCTGGTGGCCTTCACCTTCGCGAGCCTCGTGCTGCTCGTCTACGGCTTCTTCGTGAGCCCGGTCTACCGCTTCTACGGCCCCGATCAGGCGAAGTCGGTCGCCTGGCTCTCCTTCGCCGCTCTGGGCGCTTTCATCGGCTCCCTGATGCAGTATTACCCGGCTGCGCGCCGCCGCTGAGCGCGCGCGCTCAGCCCCACAGCTCGTGCACCGGGCCGTACTCTTCTTCCTGGTTGGCCGGCACCAGGGCGAAGCCGCGGCCGAGCGGATCGTCGTAGTAGACCTTCGTGTAATCGATCCCGAGCGCCGAATAGATGGTCGCCTCGATGTCCTCCGGACGGATGTCGCGCTGTTTCGACCAGCCGGGGTCGACTGTGAAGGCGCCCGTCTCGTTGGTCTTGCCGATCACCGTCCCGCCCTTCACGCCGCCGCCGGCCAGCAGCACGGACTGTTGCGGGAAATGGTCGCGCCCGTTCTGGCTGTTCAACGGCCCCACAGTGCGCCCGAATTCGCCCATGCACAGCACCAGCGTGCGCTCCAGCAGGCCGTCGGTCTTCAGATCGCGCAGCAGCTCGCCCATCGACAGGTCGAACGTCCGCGCCAGCGCGTTCGCGTTCGCCGGGTTCAGCGCGCCCGTATAGATGCCGGAGTGGTTGTCCCACCCGCCCACGGTGATCTGGACGAACCGCGGGCCCAGGCCGGACCGGATCAGGTTGCGCGCCGCCAGGCACGCCCGGCCGAAGGCGGTGTTGCCATAGCGCGTCTGTTCCTCGGTCGAAAACGTGAACACCCGCGTCACGTCGTCGTTGTACATCAGCGTCCGCGCTGTCAGGTTGAACTGTTCGTACTCGCCCACCACCGGGCCGATCGACTCGAGCGCCCGCATCTCGGCATCCAGTTCCAGCAGCAGTCCGTACCGCCGGTCGAAGCCCTCCGCGCCGATCGGCGACGTCGAGTTCGGCAGCCCGCGCCCGGCCGGCGAGACATAGAAAGGCTCGGTCCACGGATCCAGGTAGCCGCGGTTCGGGCCGCCTCCGGAATTGAGGGAGATGAACGGAGGCAGCACCGCCTTCGGGTCGCCCAGCTCGCGCGCCACCACGCTGCCGATGTGCGGCGCGATCTTTGACAGCCCGGACAGCGGGTTCCGGCCGATCTGGATCCACGTCTGCATCAGCCCGTGCACCACCGCGTGCGTGCGCGCGCTGCGGATCAGCGCGATCGAGTCCAGATGCTCGGCCAGCCGCGGCAACAGCCCGCGCGGCCAGCGGATTTCGCCGTAAGAGGTCGGCTCCATCTCCGGCAGCGTCCACGGGCCTTCCTTCAGGTCGAAGGTGTCCACCTGGCTGGGCGCGCCGGCCATGTTCACGAAGATCACGTAACGGGCCGTGCCCTTGACCGGGGCATCGGCGCGCGCGATCGTTTCCAGGCTCCGCCCCGGCAGGAAAAAGCTGCCCGCCACGGCCGCGCCCAGGTGCCGGAAGAACACGCGCCGGTCCAGGGCCGGACGGCGCCAGAACGGTGCGAATGGCGATTCGTGCGTCATCGCTCGCGCCCCTCCCTCAATAGCTGAACAGAAAATCGATCTTGTTCATCAGCGCCCACGCCAGGTCCTCGAGCGCCGTGGCTCGCCCTTGCGCCGAGGAGGCCTTTTCCAGCGCCTTCACCGCCACGCCCCGCTCGTATTCGGTCGGCCGGCGCGACAGGAACGTCAGAAACATGTCTTCCACAATCTCTTCGTTGGACCCGCCGCGCGCCAGCGCCGCCAGATACGGCGACGCGCTCGTCCCGGTGGCCCGCGCCCGGTTGTTCGTGAACGGCGAATTCATCAGGTTCAGCGACATCAGGATCGAGCCGTCCTGCGTGCGCGGCAGCGTGTCGCGGTTGCCGCGGCTGAAAGCGTCCAGGAAGGCGCGCGCCGTCCCGTTGGAGCGCGGCTCGCTCGTGTCGGGCAGCTGCACTGCCCAGACGAACGGCTCCGCGAAGCCCTGCACCATGTAAGGCTGCGGCAGTTGCGTCGCCTTCACGATCGCGTCGTGGATCTCCTCGGCGTGGAGCCGGCGCGGGATGCGGCGCGCGAACAGCGGCGCCTTCGTCATGTCCCACTCGCCGTCATATTGCGAGCTCAACTGGTAGGCGGTGCTCTGCGCCATGAGCCGCAGCATGTCTTTCAGATGGAAGTCCGTGCTGCGCGCGTACTCGGCCAGCTTCTCGAGCAGCCACGGGTGCGAGGCCTGGTACGTCCAGCCTTCCGGCGGGTCCGCCCGCGGGTCCAGCCGCGCCGGGTCCAGCCCGTCCACCGGCTCCGCCAGCGCCAGGTTGAACATCGCCTTCCAGAGCCGGTTGGCGTAGTTGCGCGCAAACATCGGGTCTTCGATCATCGACCTCACGAACGACTCGCGCCAGTTGCCGCTGGCCGGCTTGCCATCGCGCCAGGCGGGCGCGAGGTTGGTCACCGTCCGCCCGTCGATCAGCGCCGGCGCGCGGTTCGGCCGGTTCCCGGCGTTGGTGTTCAGCACATAGAACCCGTTGGCCCGCTCGCTCACATCGAACGACCGGTAATAGTAGTCGGTTGTCGCGGCCCGCCGCGCCGCCATCGTCAGGCGGGCGAAGTGCGCCGCCATCTGTTGCGCCTCGAGCCGCGTCACCTTCGCGCCCCAGGCGGAGACCATGTCGAGGTGGTACTTCCCGTTGTGGCACAGCAGGCAGTCGTAGTGCCCCATGCCGAGGAACGTCGTGGCCGTCTTCACCAGCAGCAGGTCGTAGGTGTCCTGCGCCGGCCCCATCGGCGCGAAGCCGCGGATGAGAAAGTTCGTGCCCGCCGTGCCGGCATCGAAGTTGTTCCCGCTCGCCGTAATGATCTCGGTGGCGATGTCCCGCCAGCTCTTGTCCTCGACCAGAGCGTTCCGGATCCACCGGTAAAAGGCGTTGCGCCCGTTGATCTGCTGGCTGCGGTTCTGGGCGAAGGCGGCGTTCTGGAACAGGTCTCCCAGCCAGAGGCTCCACTTGTCGATGAACTCCTCGCTCCCGAGCAGACGCTCGATCGCCTTGTCCCGCTTGTCCGGGTCCGCATCCGCCACGAACGCCCGGATCTCGGCCGCCGAAGGGATCCGTCCGGTAAGGTCCAGCGTGACGCGGCGCAGGAACTCCTCGTCGCCCGCCAACGGCGCCGCCGGCACGCCCTCCGCCTGGAGCCGCGCGAAGATCTCCTCGTCGATGAAGTTGCGCACCGGAAGCTCGGAGGCGGGCACGGTCTTCGCCGCACGCGTCTTCGGCATGGAGCGCGCAAACTCAAGCGTCCGCTCAAAGGCCTCCCGCCGCGCCCGCAGCCCGCGCGTCTGCACCTCCCCGGGCGCGGCGATCCAGGTGCAGTTCTCGCTGGAGACCGTGGGCCAGTTTTCTTCCTGGGCGCTCACGCGACCGGCGGCCGCTGCCATCCAGCAACCCAGGAGCAACCGCAGCATACGTTGCATCGGGTCACCCCTCCCTTGGCTTGAAATATCATACACCCCAAAACGGGAACGCCCCGCGCAAGGTTTACCCCGCCGGACAGAAATTTCCGCCTGAACTGCCTGCTCGGGCATTCCTCCGATCACCTGCCGGGGCGCGCATCGGCGGAGCCGGCAGAGAACGGATTCCCAGCCAGCCGCGCCGCCAAACCGCATGAAGAAGGTTGCGCGTCGCCTCTTGCGCGAGAGATGCCGTACACGGGCCGGCCGCGCCGCCGCGCAGACGGTTGCCCGGAACCGGCCATGCGGCAAAGCCGAAAGGGTGCTGCGTCGCGCTCGCTGCAAGGCGAGCGTCACCGAATTCGGGATGGCGGGGGCCTCTGAGGCTGCCGGCTGATAGCGCTGCCTCGCGGAAACGGAAATTTGCAAAGAGTCCGCTCGGCCGGGCTGCCGTTTGTTTGGTTTTCGTGCCTCCAATCCCTGCAATGGAGGGGCTCTTCCTTAAAGATGGAGTGCTGCCGTGTGCCTGGTTCTCGTGCCTCCAATCCGGCCCCCTCGGGTGGCCCGGCCTGCCTCCGCGCTGCCCCGCCGGCCGGCAATGCGCTGGCGGCTGCCGCGCAAACGGATCTTTCCCAGCCCCGTGCGGGGAACCGGGAGTTGTCGCCAGCGGCCGGAAGAATCGATGCCGCATCCGGGCGTGGATTCTTCTGGCACGGGTCGCAGGAATCAGGCGGAAGTCATTGTCTTGCAGGATCTGCCGGACCAGCCCGAGTGGAGCGTTCGCGGCCGGGCGGGCTATTCCCTGAGTTCGTTTGGGGGGAATTTTCCTCTCTTTTCAGGGTTCTGGAGCTGCGAATTCAGGTGGTCCATGTAATGGAAACTCCTCAATTTCGCGCTAGCATCGGCGCAGGAGCTCAACGGAGGAATTTCCCTTACCGACCGGGAACTCCAAATTTGTACCGATATGAAACTCGGTGTTCCAGCTTGGTGAGGTTGGCATGAGACTCCGAAGCCATCGCGAATCGAAACGGGAAAATCCATCTGCGCCGCCCGGGCAGCCTCTGCTGCCCTGGGATGAGGCCGCTCCGTTGGCGTCATCGCAAAGCCTTTACAATCTGTCGGTTGCAGTTGGCGCGACGGCGGCGCCCTGCGGCTGCGGCTGTTCGGCCAGGAATGGATCCGCGATTGCTCCTTCTGTCGCGAGCGACGCCGGAGTGGAACCGTCCGGCGTTGGCAAGGTCCCGGGAAATGCAACGGAAGCCTCCGCCAGAGAGGCCGGCGCGGGACCGCAATTCGGCAGGAAGGATGATGCGATGGCGGCAAGAGCGACTGCGACGGTAACGGCGAGAAAGAACGGGCGGCCGGCGGCCAAGCCGGACAGGAAAAAGGAAACCAGTCTCGAGCGGCGTGACCGCGTGGTGATGGAACATCTTTCTCTGGTCAAGGCGATCGCCTTGCGGGTGCATGAGGGGCTTCCGGTGCATGTCGAGCTGGACGACCTGGTGCATGCGGGGATTCTGGGATTGTTTGATGCGGCCACCAAATACAACCCCAACAAGAAGGTGGCCTTCTCGAGCTATGCCAAGCACCGGATCAAGGGCGCCATCCTCGACAGCCTGCGGCAGATGGATTGGGCCTCCCGCGATATGCGGCGCCGGCACCGCCAGGTGGAACAGATCACCCGCGACCTGTGCGCGGTGCTTCACCGGCAGCCCACCGAAGACGAGCTGGCCGACCGGCTCGGCGTCGGCATTTCCCGTTGGAGACAGATGGCCCTCGATCTGCGCAACGTGGGGCTGGTCTCGGCATCCACGCGCGCCCAGGAGCAGGACGAACTCCCGCCTCCGGACTATCCCGGCGCGCCGGAGACACAGCCGGACCATATGTGCGCCCGCGAGCAGATGAGAGCGCGCCTTGAAGAAGCCATGCGGGTGTTGCCGGAGCGCTACCGCAAGGTGGTGGTCCTGTACTACGCCAACGAGCTCACGATGAAGGAAATCGGCGGCCTTCTCGGCATCAACGAGAGCCGGGTGTCCCAGATCCACAAGTCAGCCCTCGAAAAGATGGCCGCTGCGCTCCAGCAAAGCGGCATCACCTCGGCCCGCGCCTTCTGACGGAGCCCGGCCCGGAGTGCCCGGCGGCGGGCGCGCCATCCGTGTCGACGGCATGTAGCCGAACCGCACGTTGGTTCTCCGGAGGGCTGCGCGCGCCAACCGCTCGCTCCCGCCGCGCCCGGGTACCGCCGCCCTTGCAATGAAGCGTTTTGACGGCTCGTTCCCGCGGGCCTGCGGCGCGTTCGGCTCGCGGCTCGGAAGGCGCGACGGCATGGCATCGGAGCCGCCAACGAAGGCCGGAGTCCGCCATGAGTCCGGCCGGAGTGAGCGGTCATGGCGATGATGCGCCGCGAGGCAGGGTGTTCGCTGCGGTCGCCCGTCCCTGTCCCCCACAGGCGCCGATGGGCTCATTGGTGGAGGTGGGTATGACCTCAGGACCCCCCCTTGTCCCCCACAGGCGCCGATGCCCTTGCAATGAAGCGTTTTGACGGCTCGTTCCCGCGGGCCTGCGGCGCGCTCGGCTCGCGGCTTCAAAAGCGTGGAACCACGCTTCGCTCGCCGTCCCCGCCCGGATCGCCGGCGCGGCGCTATCGAAAGGCGCCTCAACCCAGCTTCTGCTTCAACAGTTCGGCCACGGCGGCCGGGTTCGCCTGGCCGCGGGTGGCCTTCATCACCTGGCCGACGAAGAATTGCAGCACAGTCGTCTTGCCGCCGCGATACTGCTCCACCTGCTTCGGATTGGCGGCGATCACCTGATCCACGATCGCTTCGAGCTCGCCCGAATCGGACATCGCGCGCAGCCCCTCGCGTTCCATGATCGCGCCGGCGCTTTCGCGCGTGGCGAACATTTTCGGCAGGATCTCCTTGGCCAGTTTGCCTGTCAGCTTCCCCTCGCGGACGAGGACGATCAGCTCGGCGAGCCGCTCGGGCGCCACCGGGCAGGTCTCGATCGTCAGCCCTTCCGCCTTGAGCAATCCGGCCAGATCGCCGGTCACCCAGTTGGCGGCGGCCCGAGCATCGCCGCAGCCTTTCGCCACGGCCTCGAAATAGTCGGCCAACTCGTGCGAGCCGGTCAGCACCTGGGCGTCGTAATCGCGCAGCCCGTATTGTTCCACGAAGCGGCGCCGCAGCTGGGCGGGCATTTCCGGCATGGACTGGCGGATCCGCTCCAACCACTCGTCGCTGATGACGAGCGGCAGCAGGTCCGGTTCCGGGAAGTAGCGGTAATCGTGCGCCTCCTCCTTGCCCCGCATCGAGAATGTCTCGTCCAGCTCCGGGTTGTACAGCCGCGTCTCCTGCACCACCGTGCCGCCGGCTTCCAGCAGCGCCACCTGGCGCGATATCTCGAAATCAATGGCCTGGCGCAGGAACCGGAACGAGTTCAGGTTCTTGATCTCGACCTTGGTGCCGAATTCCGGCGCGCCGCGCCGCCGGACGCTCACGTTGGCGTCGCAGCGCAGGTTGCCCTTCTCCATGTCGCAGTTGGAGACGCCGGCGAACTGCATGGCGAGCTTCAGCCGGGTCAGGTATTCGTAGGCCTCTTCCGAGCTGCGGATGTCGGGCTCGCTGACGATTTCGGCCAGCGGCGCGCCCGTGCGGTTCAGGTCCACGTAGGAGTAGCGGTCGCTGTCGCGATAGCCGTCGTGCGTGCTCTTGCCGGCGTCGTCCTCCAGATGCAGCCGGCGCACGCCGATGCGCTTGGCGCCGCCGCCGGTTTCGATGTCCACCCAGCCGTGCTCGGCCAGCGGCTGGTCGTATTGAGAGATCTGGTAGCCCTTGGGCAGGTCCGGATAGAAATAGTTCTTGCGGGCGAACACGCTGCGCCGGCGGACCTCGCAGTTCAGCGCCAGCGCCGCGCGGATGCCCAGCTCGACGGCGGCGCGGTTCAGCACCGGCAGCGCGCCCGGCATTCCCAGGCACACCGGGCAGACGTTGGTGTTCGGGGCCGCCCCGAACTCGTTGGGGCAGGCGCAGAAGATTTTCGTGCGCGTGCCGAGTTGCACGTGCACTTCGAGACCGATCACGGGCTCATACAGAGCCAGTTGTTCGGGCGTGGCCAGCAGCGGCGCGGCGGTGCTCATGACTCTGATTGTATGACCCGCGCTTCGCCGGCCGGCAAATCGCGCACGCCGCCTGCCGCGCGTGGCCGGCGGGTCAGGCGGAGACCGGGATGCGGATCTCGATCTCGGATCCGTGCGCCGGGTGCGAATTCACCGTCAGCGACCCCTCCAGGGCGCGCACTCTCCGCAGGATGCTCTGCGGCCCCAGCCGCAGCAGCTCCAGCTCTTCCAGCGTGAAGCGCCCGGCAAACGGGAAGCCCGTGCCGTCGTCGTCGATGCGCAGGAGGATCTGCCCGTCCTGGCGGTCCAGCGTGACGGCGGCGCGCGAGGCCGCCGAGTGCTTGCGGATGTTGTTGAGCGCTTCGCGGACGATCTGCACGATTTCCGGACGCGCCTCCAGATCGTCATGCATCGCTGCCGGCGCGGCCTTGAACGTCGTCGGGATGCCGGAATCCTTCTGGAACAGGGCCGCCGTGGACCGCAACGTGGCTGCCAGCCCCGCGCCGTCCATTTCCACCGGCCGCATGCCGCGGATGAAAGTCCGCACTTCGGTCACCAGCCGGCCGGCGATTTCCTGAAGTTGCCGCAGCTCCTCCATGCCCGCCTCATAGTTCCGCGCCAGCATCTTTCGCAGGATCTCGAGGCGCATCTGGATGGAAATGAAGCTTTGCAGCGGGCCGTCGTGGAGGTCGGCGGCGATGCGCTCCCGCTCGTCTTCGCGCGCCCGCATGGCGTCGAGACGGTACATCACCGCCTGCCGCGACGCCGCCGCCAGGCGCTCCAGCAGGCTTTGCCGCTGGAGGGCCACCACGCAGCCGAACATGCCCAGGATCAGCAGCAGCGGTTGAAGCCGGTCGGCGGCGTCCAGGTTCAGGCTGTTGACGAAGGCGAGAGTCAGCACGGTGGTCAGCAACACGTCCCGCCACTCAAGCAGCGTCGAGGCGGCCAGGAAAACGTACAACGCCGCAATGGCTTGCAGCCAGAAGTTCTCCGCGCCGGCCAGCGCCACGCAGAGCAGGAACGTGGCCACGTCCAGCGCCGTGTTCACGATGCCGCCCTTGTCGATCCGCTCCGCCGCGCGCCAGAAGATGGACACGAGGCTGTAAACCGTCACCACCGTAAGGATGAAGATCCACGTGCCCGCCTCCAGGCCCCGTCCGGCCAGCAGGATGCCGAGGCAGGCGCCGGTCACCATGGCGCGCAGCACGCTCAGGTAGCGCCGCCACAGATACGGCAGCACTATCTGATCGGCGTGGATCATTCCCCGGCTACCTCACGTACAGATACAGCGTGTGCGCCCGCCCCTCGCCGTCGTCCTCGATGTGCTCTTCCCTGGCGGGCGTCCAGCCCGGAATGCCGAAATCGTGGGCCACCACCCGCGCCCCCTTCTTCAGCTGCTTCTCGAGCAGCGGGCGCGCCTTCTCGACCGCCGACGGCAGCAGGTAGATGGTGATCAGGTCCGCGTCGGAGTAGTTCTGCTGCAACAAATCCCCATGGATGATGCGGGCGCGCTTCTCGAGGCCGAGCGCCCGGATGCGGGCGGTGGACTGCTTCACCAGGTCTTCGTCGAACTCCACCCCGACGGCGTTCGCCTTGAACTTGTCCGCCGCCATGATGACGATCCGCCCGTCGCCCGATCCCAGATCGTACATTTTCTCGCCCGGCTTGAGCCCGCCCAGCTTGAGCATGCGCTCGACAACGGACTCCGGCGTCGGATAATAGGGCGCCAGCTTCTCTCCTTTTTCCTGGGCCTGCGCCGCCAGGGAAAAGGCCATCACCGCACAGGCGGCCGCAATCCGCAACAGCATCATCCGTCTTCACTCCTCGCCTGATTATGGTACGGCGTACACCCGGACCGGGTTGCTGCGGATCCCTCCGGCTTCCACCACCAGTTCGTGAATGCCCTCGTCGAGCAGCGCCGGCAGCTCCGCGCGCACCACATAAAAACCTGTGTAGCCGGGCGCCAGCGTCGCCCGCTCGACCCGCAATTCCACCCCGCCAAGCCACGCGCGCACCGGCGCTATCACCGCAGGCGGGTTTTCGAGCGGCGCCGGCAGCCCGGCCGGCCAGGAGGGCGTCACGCGCCCGAGGCCGCTCATCAGGATCTCCAGCGTCATGCCGCCCCGCGCCGGGTTCATCAGCTCGATGGGCGCGCCCGAGTCCGCGTCCAGAACCATCGGCGTGCCGTCGCGGTCGACCAGGATGGCAGGTGCCGCGGAGGCGACCGGCAGTCCAAACGAGTAGCGCTGCTGCCCTGCCTCCACCGTCACGCGGACCAAGGCCCCGGTCAGCTCGAACGGGAGCTGGATTTGCGACTCCGCCTCATCCGATGCCAGCACCGGCGCCGGCTCGGCGTTTGCGGATGCGGCCGATACGCGCGCGCCGATCACGGTCATCAGGGCGCCGGGCGCGGCGGGGCGCTCGCCGAGATCCGCGCTGTGCACGAGCCGCGGCGCGCGCCGCCGGTGCGGCGCGGGCGCGGCGAAGACGCCATAGCCTTCCACCGCCGCCAGCAACGTGTTGCCTGCTTCGTCCAGCCGCACGTCGCGCACCGCGCCGCGGGGCAGGCCGGCGCCCAGCGGCTGCCACGCGGTCGCCGGGGCGGGGGCGCGGAGATCGGCAAAGGTGAAGTACAGCCCGGCGGCGGTCGCCGCGTAAAGCGCGCCCGTCTGCCGGTCGGCGGCGACGCCGTACACATCGCCCCGGGGCAGGTTCGCCGTCAGGTCGTCCCAAAAGGCGCCGCCGTTGAGAGTTCGCAGCAGGCGCGGCGCATCCGATCCCCCTTGGGCCAGCGCCGCCAGGGCGAAGTTTCTGTCGCCGGGGTCGGTCCAGATCCGCAGCACCGCCCCCGCGCCGGCTGACTCGGCGATCCGCCACGTCCGCCCTTCGTCGAAACTCGCCAGCAACCTTCCGGACTCATCCCCGAGGTAGATCGTGCCCCCGGCTTCCGACACGGCGGTGATTCGCGCGTTCAACTGCTCGCTCCAGCGCCGGAGCAGCCGCTCCTCCCGCGACACCGTCTCATCGGCGGAAGGGAACCAGCCCATTCTTTGCCCCGGGTACCACTCGTACTCTTCCAGCCGGCCTTCCTGCTCCACCGCGATGCGAACGCCGCGGCTCCCCGCCGGGGCGGCCACGATCCGGCGCACGGCCAAGGCAGGCAGTCCTTCATTCAGGCCGCTCCAGGAGCGGCCGCCGTCGGACGAAATCCAGACGCCCGTCTCGCCAGCCACGGCGATTCGTTCCGGGTTGGCCGGGTCCACGGCGAAATCCCGGATGCCTCCGCCCAGAATCGACCGGGTCCCGAGCGCCGTCAGATTGCTCCAGGTGCGTCCGCGGTCGGTCGACCTCCACAAATGCTTGCCGGCGGCATACCAGGCGGGGCCGGCCGCCCGAACCACGGCATTCGGTTCGGGCGCGGTGGCGTCGAATTCCGGTGCGGGAGGCGCTTCGGCCGCGGAGGGCTGCCACGATTCCCCGTTCCGGCTGACAAATACCAGGCCGGAGGGCAGCGCAGCGTAAAGCGCGCCGTCCGGGGTGAACCAGAGCCGGTCCACCCGGCCTCCGGCAGGGGAGGCGAGCCCGGCCACAAGACTTGTGTTTCCGATCTGGCGCCATGCGGGCGTCTGCGGCGACGCCGGAACAGCAGAAACCGCCAGGACGGCGAATGCCGCGATTGTGGCCTTTTGACTCACGCCTGCGTCCATTCTACCCTGATTGCATCGGCGGAATCGGCCGGCCGCTTCACCCAGGTTGTTGACAAATCAGAAAAATCCGCAGCCGGACCTCTTTTTGCAACACACGTTTGGTGGTAAAGTAAAGCTTTCGAGGTCCCGATGTCGCGGACCGTGCGCATGAGGAGTCTGTGTGGGGCGGCGGCGACCGTTCTGTCGCTGGTCTTCGCGCCCTTGGCGTGCGCCCAGTTCTGGAACAGCTCCGTTCCGTCCGCAGCCGCCACCGCCGTGGTGGTGCAGGGCAGCGTGTCGCTGCTCAAGGACTCCTGGCTGTGGGCGGTGAATGCCGGCGATCAGATCCAGCCGCAGCAGATCATCGTCACCGGGCCGGACGGCTACGCCGTTTTCCGGGTGGCGGACGGCAGCACGTTCGAAGTCTTCCCGAACTCCCGCGTCACGTTCCGGGCCAACAGCGGCAATTGGCGGGACCTGGTGGATGTCTGGCTCGGCCGCATCCGCGTCCAGATCCAGAAATTCGGCGGCGCGCCGAACCCGAACCGCATCCACACGCCGACGGCCGTCATCTCGGTGCGCGGCACCGTTTTCGATGTCAGCGTCGATCCCGCCGACGAGACCACGCACATCGTGGTGGAAGAAGGGCAGGTGGCCGTCGAGCACCGGCTGATGCCGCGGGACGGCGATCCGAAGATCCTCAATGCGGGCGAAGAACTGGTCGTGTACCGCAACAGCCCGCTTTCGGCCATGCGGCGCCTGGATCGCGGGCGCGTGCTTCAATTCATGGCCGATATCGTCTGGCAGATTCTGGTTCGGACGCCCCGGCTCCCGGGAGGCGGGGGCGGCGCCCCTGGCGGCGTCCCCGCGCCGCCTCCTCCCGCGGGCGGCGGTTTGCCGGGAGACACGGGCGCAACGCCTCCGCCTCCGCCACCGCCGCCTCCTCCACCTCCGCCGCCAGGCAATTGAGCTGGCGCCCCCGCGCGGCCATTCCGTCCGTCTGGAAACAGGCGCCACGTACAGGTACACTGGCTACAGAGTGTTCGCGCACATAGCCTTGCTTCTCCTGCTCGCGGCCCCCGGCCAGGATCCTGGGCCTTCGCCCGAGGCCGGCCTTCTGCCGGACTGGGAGCTGAAGCCGCGAGCAGCGAAGCTCTCCGAGGGGCTGGATCGCGTCAGGCCGCTGCTCGAGCGGCTCCAGCCGGAGCGGTGGACCGCCGCCGGGGCCCCGAAGCAATACGAGCAGCAATACCGCGATTGCCTGGAGACGCTGTCGCATGCCCGGAACGCCGCCGCACGCCTGGCGGAACGGCCCAACCGCCTCACGCTCGCCGTCGAGACTCTGGTTCGACTGGAAACCTTCATCGACCTGACCACCTCCCTGAGCCAGGCGATCCGGAAATATCAGAACCCGGCGGTGGCCGACCTGGTGGAAAGCGAACTCGCCGCCGCCGGCGACCGCGAGTGGCTCCGCCGCCACGTGCTCGAGCTTTCCGCCGTGCGCGAGCGGGAACGGGAAACCGCCGAACAGGAGGCCCAACAATGCAGGGAACGGATGCTCAGGCAACCCCCGCGCAAGTGAACCCGCCCTCTCCCTTCGTTTGCAGCATCTGCGGCGAGCCGAGCACGCGCATCTGCGTCTGGTGCACCAAGGACGCCTGTGACAACCACCTCTGCGCGAAGTGCCGCCGGTGCAGCGACTGCTGCGAGTGCGAACTGGTCCGCGTCTCCCCGGATTCCACGCCATGAGAATCCTCTGCCTCCACGCCCACCCCGACGACGCCGAGTTCCTGGCCGGAGGAACTCTGGCCCTCCTGTCCGCCGCCGGCCATACGGTCATCATTCTCACCATGACCTCGGGCGATTGCGGCAGCACCGAGCACAGCCCGGAAGAGATCGCCGACATCCGGCGGCTGGAGGCGCAGCGCGCCGCCGCCGTCATCGGCGCCGAGCACCACACGCTCGGCTTCAAGGATCTTTCCATCTTCGAGGACGACCCCTCGCGCCGCCGCGTCACCGCCGCCATCCGGCGGTTCCGCCCGGACATCGTCCTCGCCGCCTCGCCCCGCGACTACCATTGCGACCACGAGGCCACCGGCAAGCTGGCCACCGACGCCTGCTTCGGCGCTTCCGCTCCGAACTACCACACCCAGGCCTATGACCAGGCGCCCGCTCTCAAGGCGATCCCGCATCTCTACTACGTCGACCCGGCCGAGGGCATCGACCGCGACGGCAACGTCGTGCCCGCGCATTTCTACATCGACGTGGGCAGCGTCATGGACACCAAGCGGCGCATGCTGGCCGCGCACGAAAGCCAGCGGGCCTGGCTCAGGAGACAGCACGGCATGGACGACTTCCTCGAAACCATGGAGGAATGGACCCGCAGCCGCGGCCGCCTCTGCGGCGTGGAATGGGCGGAAGGCTTCCGCCAATACCTCGGCCACGCCTATCCCCGCACGCCCCTGTTGCAGCAGCTGCTCGAGCCTTACGTCCGGCAACCGGCGGCGTGAGCCCTGCCGCGGTTCAGCCACAGCCAGAGCAGGAACCCCGTGACGGGGATTCCCGCGGCCAGCCCAAAGGCCGCATCCCAGGCTCGCAGATCCATGAGCCTTCCGAACAGGGGCATGGTCAGCGCGACGAAGGCCGACCACGAGCCCGCGCCCAGGCCGGCCAGCAGCCCGGCATGCGCCGGCGCCACCACGCGCGTCGCATACCCCAGCGCGATGATGACGTTGCCGCCGGCGATGAACATCGCCCAGAACAACAACCCGAGCAGCCCCGGGAAAGAGCCCACGCGCGCGCCCGCCGCCAGCGGCAGAGTGCCGAGCAGCGCCGCCACGGCCAGGCCGCGGAACACCGGAACGGGGTTGTCGCGGCCCCGCGCCAGCCGGTCCGCCAGCCAGCCCCAGAAAAAGTAGCCGCACTCCCATCCGAGCGGCGGAATCCACAGCACCTTGCCGATCTCGGCCTGCGTCTTGCCCAGCGCGCGCCCGAAGTAGAGCGGTGACTGGTACAGCACGAAGGCCAGCGGCAGGCAGCCGAGCGCATAGCTGGCAACAAAGGCCCACAGCCGCCGGTCGCGCCAGTCCAGCCGCGCCGCCTCGCGGCCCGGCACGGGATGCGGCGCCCGCAGCTCGGGTCGGCGGCTCGCCCGGCTCCAAAGAAGAAGCCACGCCGCGCCGACCGCTCCGGTGAACAGGAAAGCGGCCCGCCAGCCCCAGGCGATGTAGATCGGGGTGATGACGAGCGGCGTGATCACCGCGCCCAGCGACCCGCCGCTGTAGGCGAGCGCGGCCCCGCGGCTGCGCAGCCCGTCCGGCAGCGTCTGCACCACGGTGCGCAGCCCGCCGGGGAACGTGGCGCCCTCGCCGAAGCCCAGCAGGGCGCGCGCCGCGGCGAATCCCCAAAAGCCGGACAGGAAGGCATGCGCCGCCGAGGCGGCCGTCCACACAGCCACGGCGAGTCCCATGCCGCGCCGCACGCCGGAGCGGTCCAGCCAGCGGCCCCACAGCGGGTTGCCCGCCATGTAGGCGACCGAGAAGGCCGAAAGAATCCAGCCGTATTGCTCGGCGCTGATGCCGCACTCGTCCAGAATCGTCGGCGCGAGCAGAGCCAGCGTGTTGCGGTCGATGTAGCTGATCAGCGAGCACAGCAGCATCGCCGCCGCCGGTGTCCACAGCGCAATGGCGCTGCGCAGGCTGCCGGACCCGCGGCTCACGGCTGCGGCTGCCCTCCCCGCAGTCCCGCCAGCTCGCTCACGGTGAGAAACTCGTAGCCCTCCTCGATCCACTGCGGCAGCAGCCGCTCCAGCGCGGCGAGCGTCGGGCCGATGTCCGGGCGATGGCGCAGCTCGCGTCCGTCGTGGAAGCAGAGGATCGCGCCGGGGCGCGCGCGCGGCGCAACATGCTTCACGATGCCCTCGGCTTCCAGCGCGTAGTCGCGCGCGAGCACGGTCCAGGCGACGTGCGTGAGTCCCAGTTCCCGCAGCACCTTCCGCATGCCGAACCAGCGCACGCCGTACGGGGCGCGGAACAGCTGCGGAGGAGCGCCCGCCAGCCGCTCGAGGCTCTCCTGCGCCCGCTCGATCTCTTCGCGGATGAACTGCGGGCCGCGCAGCCACAGCCCGTAGTGGCGGTCCGAGTGGTTGCCGATCTCGTGGCCTTCCTGCGCGCAGCGCCGCACCACGCGCGGCAGCCGTCGCGCGTGGTGGCCGATCATGAAAAACGTCGCCCGCACGCCGTAGGTGTGCAGCAAGCTCAGCAGATCGAGCGTCGATTCGCTGGGCCCGTCGTCAAAGGTGAGCGCCAGCGCCCGCCGCGTCTTCGGGCCCCGCCACACGGACCGGCAGAAGAGCTGCGCCGACCGCCCGCGCGCGCCCCAGGCGAGCACGCCCGCCCCTGCCAGCAACGCTCCCGCTGCTTCCGCGATCATCGCCGCGAGTGTAGCATGGCGCCGCCCGCCCCCGGATGCGGAAAGCCCCGCGCGGCTTGCGCTGCGCGGGGCTTTGCGGACAACCGGAAGCAGAAGCGGGTTTCAGAGGCCCCTGGATGCCATGTAGAGGCAGAGATCCACCAGGCGGCAGGAGTAGCCCCACTCGTTGTCATACCAGGAGACCACCTTGGCCAGGTTGCCGTCGAGCACCTTGGTCATCTGCCCGTCGACGATCGAGGAGTTGGGGTTCCGCAGCATGTCGGTGGACACCACCGGGTCCATCGTGAAGGCGAGGATGCCCTTCATCGGCCCTTCGGCGGCGGCCTTCAGGGCGGCGTTGATCTCCTCCGCGGTCGCGTTCTTCCTGAGGACGGCCACCAGGTCGACCACGCTCACATTGGGCGTCGGCACGCGCATCGCGTAGCCGTCCAGCTTGCCCTTCAGCTCCGGCATCACCAGGCCGATCGCCTTGGCCGCGCCGGTCGTGGTGGGAATCATGTTGATGGCGGCGGCGCGGGCGCGGCGCAGGTCCTTGTGCGGGAAGTCGAGCACGTTCTGGTCGTTGGTGTAGCTGTGGATCGTCGTCATCGAGCCCTTCTCGATGCCGAACGTCTCGTGCAGCACCTTGACCAGCGGCGCCAGGCAGTTCGTCGTGCAGCTGGCGTTGCTCACGACGTGGTGCTTCGCCGGGTCGTACGCCGTGTGGTTGACGCCCATCACGATGGTGATGTCTTCATTCTTGGCGGGCGCCGAGATGACCACTTTCTTCACCGTCCCCTTCAGGTGCGCCTTGGCCGCTTCGGCGTCGGTGAACTTGCCGGTGCTCTCGATCACGATCTGCGCGCCGAGGCTCGACCAGTCGATGGCGGCGGGGTCCTTCTGC
>Ga0068707_1000185_pt1 | contig 35464 bp, 42 predicted proteins | sample YNPNPMetaG_FD_66600 | JGI IMG/M metagenome (GOLD analysis project Ga0068707, IMG submission 66600) | Anoxygenic and chlorotrophic microbial mat microbial communities from Yellowstone National Park, USA - YNP NP MetaG | ecosystem: Environmental > Aquatic > Thermal springs > Hot (42-90C) >... | reverse complement strand
CTGGGCACTACAGGGCAAAGAACCTATCGCCGCCTGTGCCCAGATGATAATCTCGTCACAGATCCCAGCCCACCCCGCCCCTGCGTAGGTAGTACTCATAGAGAGTGAACTCTTACGGCGCTAACAGGTAGTTGACAATGATGCATATCGGGGATATAATACTCGCCGGTTGCGACGCCGTTGTTGCAGATCGCAGGCACCGTAAGCCGCCAGTTTCGGCATTGAGGCCCCTGTTCCACCGTGCGCGTGGACAGGGGTCTTTTACGTTCCAGCGACGCTGCTAGAAGTGCTGCCTGCGAGAAATCCAATCCTAAGGAGGATAACGGAATGACTCAGCATTCAGCAGTGGCCGCAACGGCCAACCCGTTCGAGATTGCGCAGCAGCAACTCGACAAAGCAGCCGCGAAGTTGGGGCTGGATAGTGGCGTTCATGCGATCCTGCGTGAACCGATGAGGGAGCTACACGTATCGCTCCCCGTCAAGATGGACGACGGGTCCGTCAAGGTTTTCAAGGGTTTCCGCGTGCAATACAATGATGCTCGCGGTCCGAACAAGGGCGGCATTCGCTTCCACCCGGACGAGACAATAGACACCGTTCGTGCTCTGGCGGCGTGGATGACCTGGAAATGTGCCGTCGTGGACATTCCCCTTGGTGGCGGCAAGGGTGGGGTGGTATGCAACCCCAAAGAGATGTCCGAAATGGAGCTCGAGCGCCTCAGCCGCGCCTACATCGATGCGGTGGGTCGGATTCTCGGCCCGGAGAAGGACGTTCCCGCCCCCGACGTCTACACCACTCCCCAGATAATGGCCTGGATGATGGATGAGTACTCCAAGATCACAGGCTATAACGCGCCCGGTGTCATCACGGGCAAGCCGCTAGCGATTGGCGGTTCGGAGGGACGCGGAGACGCGACTGCTCGCGGAGGCGCTTACACAGTTCGCGAGGCCGCAAAGCATCTCAACATTGACACGTCCAAGGCAACCGTAGCCATCCAGGGTTTTGGTAACGCCGGGCAATTTGCCGCGACGCTGTTCTCCAGTCTTTTGGGCTGTAAGATCGTTGCTGTCAGTGATACTAAGGGTGGCATCTACAGTGAGGACGGCATCGATCCTGATGCTATCCTCAAGCACAAGATGGCCACTGGGTCGGTAGTTGGTTTCCCCAATACAAGGCCAGTGAGCAATAGCGATCTTCTTGAGCTAACCGTAGACATCTTGGTGCCGGCTGCGCTAGAGGGCGTAATTACCTCTGCAAACGCCTCAAAGATCAAGGCTAAAATCATCTGCGAGCTGGCCAATGGTCCTACTACTCCGGAAGCAGACGAGATACTCTTCAAGAACGATGTCTTTGTCATACCGGACTTCCTTGCCAATGCGGGCGGCGTCACGGTGTCCTACTTCGAGTGGGTGCAGAATGTGACCGGTCTTTATTGGGAGGAGGAAGAGGTCCACGCCAGACTGGACAAGAAGATGACCAAGGCGTTCAAGGATGTGCTGGCGATGGCACTCGATTATAAGGTCGATATGCGCACCGCTGCTTATATGGTCAGCATTCAGCGCGTTGCCGAGGCAATGAGGCTGAGGGGCTGGGTGTAGCTGTTACGTTCCAGTAGCAGTAGCAATTGCACGCCCGGGTCCGCGCGGACCCGGGCTCTCAATAAAATTCGTATTTGGTCAGACGTCGAATTCCATTCTCTTGACCTGCACGCCGTCGATGGCGTTCAGCTTACTTTCGCAGTGGGCTATAGCGGCGTCATCCCCGTGCATTTCGAGAATTAAGAGTCCAGCTGGCGAGCAGAGGTTGTCGGTGACCTCGTGTAGTCCGAGTCTGGTCTTGATGTGGCAGCCACATTCCGTGAGAATAGATTGTACCTGGGGCACGCTTTCAGTGCGCTGGCTGATACTGACGCCGAGTATTATTCTCTTGCTCATTGTTTCCTCCATTATGCTGTTGCACTTGGTTGATTATAACAGGGTGTGGCCTATCTGAAACTACTGGATTGTGTCATATCCGGGCCGGATGACAAACGACGAGCCGTTGTGGGCTCGTCGTTTGTGCTTAACGGAACTTACGTCAGCTGTTCTACTTACGTCAGCAGACGAAAGATTCAGGCGTCAGACCTGGCTCTTCTTCTTGCGTCCTCCGCCGTGGCTAGCCTCGCCGCCCTTTCGGCCAGCGATGCGCGCCTCTTCGCTAGTCCACTCATGGGCCGTGCCTCTAGCGTGTGCCGCACGGCCTCCCTTTCGGGCGATATCTCTCTGCTTTTCCGGGTCCATGGACGCGAACCCTCTAAGCCGAGTGGACATATCGACACCTCCCTCCGTCCCTGAACTGCTACAGTAGAGCTGAACACCTCTTGAGTAATACCCCGCCATTGGCTGTACCAAACTGCGCACTTTGTTTTTCTTGCAATAGTTTTCACGCCGGCTTAAACAAGCTCGGCGTTTGCATGAAATGGAGCGGATTGATTCGGAGTTCAGGGGATGGGCCTTGTTGTAGCTGAGCGCTCCAAGTTCCTATAAAGTCTGGCGAGCGGTCCCGACCATCGGTATCAATGTCTTGACAACTCGACTAGCAGGATAGTATATTGGTTTCGCGTCTCGGGGAGTAGCGCAGCTTGGTAGCGCACCTGAATGGGGTTCAGGGGGTCGCAGGTTCAAATCCTGTCTCCCCGACCATTGCCGTGTGGTTATTGCCGCACGGCTTTGTTTTTCGGTCGGCTTCGACCCCCTTATATGGAGGTGCTCTTGAAAGCAGGACTTGCCACTATCGCTCTTCGCAAATACGACATATTTAAGGCCATCGATCTGGCTGCTGAGGCAGGATTCGCGGGCGTCGAAATATGGGGAAAGCCGCCTCATACACCCGATCAGTTCGACGAAGACCATACGCGCAAGATACTCGACCGGCTGAGGGAGAACCGGCTCGAAGTGTCAATGTTTGGTTCTTACGTCAACCCGTGTTCGCCGGATTACGAGCAAAAAAAAGAGGACGCGCTGAAGATAGCCCGCATTATCGACGCGCGCATTATTAGAGTGTGGGCCGGTAACAAGGAACCGCACGAAGCGCCGGATGAGCTGTGGGGACATGTGGCTTCTGCCTTGCACGAGTATGCCCTGCGTGCGGGTGAGTATGGCATTGAGCTGGCGATGGAGATGCACGGAGGCACGCTCTGCTTCACCCCGGAAGGCGCGCTTCGCATCATTGAGGAGGCGGGATCGCCCTACCTGAAGCTCAACTATCAGGTCGCTAATCCTAGTGTCCCGGAATATGAACGCGTGATAGCGATGGTTGGCGATCACGTGATAAACGTCCACGCGCAAAACTATCGGCCTTGGGCCGAGGACCCGAGCAAGATGGAACTGTGCCTTGTGGAGGAGGGACAAGTGAACTACGCAGAAGTCCTCAGGCTGCTTTCCAAGCACGGATTCGACGGGTTTGTTGAGGTTGAGTTCCTAAAAGGCGAGTTTGCAGAGAGCGAAGAAGTGATGTTGGACTCGTTGATGCGCGATGCTGCGTATCTATCCAGACTGACAGCATCTTACAGCAGATAGCGCAACATACCCACTCGAAACAAACTCTGTGTTGTGGTATCATAGACAAGCTGAGGCCGTACGTGGCCTGAAAGGCAGGCTTATTCGTTCCAAATGGGCGTATTATCCAAGCTTTTCAGCAGATTTTCTAGGGCTATTGGCATTGACCTAGGGACGGCGAACACACTTGTCCATGTCAAGGGTAAGGGGATTCTCTTGCGGGAGCCAAGCGTGATCGCGCTCGACACATCGTCGCGCAAGGTATTGGCCGTCGGCGAAGAGGCAAAGCGTATGCTAGGACGTACCCCAGGTAGCATCGTGGCTATAAGGCCACTTAAGGACGGGGTAATAGCCGACTTCGACCAGACAGAGCAAATGCTGCGCGGTTTCATCCGTAAGGTCTATCGCCATAATGGTCTCATCCAGCCTACGGTTTGTGTGGGCATACCGTCGGGCGTTACTGAAGTGGAGTGGCGAGCCGTGAAAGAAGCCGCGATCAAGGCTGGTGCGGCGGAAGCTTATACCCTAGAAGAGCCCTTTGCAGCAGCCATTGGAGCGGGTCTTCCTGTCAGCGAGCCTACAGGGAGTATGGTTGTCGATATAGGTGGGGGCACCAGTGAGGTGGCCGTGATCTCGCTAGGCGGGATAGTCACCAGCAGGTCGATTCGCGTCGCTGGAGATGAGATCGACGAAGCGATCATTGCCTACATCAGAAAATCTTATAACCTTATGATCGGTGATCGGACTGCAGAAGAGGTAAAGCTGGAGATAGGCTCCGCGTTCGAGCTTGAGGAAGAGCTCAGTATGGAAGTTCGAGGGCGTGACCTAATCAGCGGCTTGCCGAGAAGCGCTACGATATCTAGCGCAGAGATTCGCGAGGCGATTCACGATCCGGTAATGGAGATCGTGGAGGCCGTCAAGTTGACCCTAGAAAGTACACCTCCCGAACTTGCTGCCGACATTATGGAGCGCGGGATCGTATTGGCAGGCGGAGGCGCCTTGCTTAGAGGGCTGGATCGTCTTCTTAATGCGGAAACCGCAATGCCGGTTCACATTGCTCCAGACCCGCTGAGCTGTGTGGTTATAGGTACGGCCAAGGCTTTGGAAGAGTCTGAGAGCAACCCAGCTCTCAAGAAAGCGCTGCTTGGCTCCACGGTTCGGCAGATCCAGCAACCCGTTTAGTGCGGGCTACAAATGCACCAACTCCGAAACAAGAGCATAATTACGCTTTTCGCCTTGATCCTTTCGGGGGTGGTTATAGGTGTTGCCCACAACCGAGCTCTAAGCGAAGGCCACCCCTTTGTGATTCAGAGTGTTGTGCGCTCAGCTATCTACCCCGCTGGCGCCAGCATCCATTCGGTCGTCTCATTGTTCGCCCAGGTGATGCGAGTAGCGCGGCCGAGATCAGCCATCCTTCGTGAGAACGCTCGACTGCGCAAGCAGGTGAAGCTGCTTACTGAGGAAAACAATCGCCTTCGCGAGCTAGCTCACGAGAGCATCAGTCTCAAAAAAACTCTGCATCTGCACGAGTGTCTGGGTCTGAAGACTATCAGTGCCGAGGTGATCGCTCGCGATGAGAGCAGTTGGTTTCATACTGCCACCATTGATCGTGGGAGGCGCGCCGGGGTGACGCCGGGCGCATCGGTTGTTAACCATCTTGGCCTTATAGGGCAGGTGGTGGAGGCCGATCCGTTCACCGCCCAGGTGGTGGCCCTTACCGACACCAGCTCCGAGATATCAGCGCTTGTACAGCGATCACGATGTCACGGATTGCTTCAAGGGCTGGGTGGCAACCGACTTGTGCTTACGAGCTTACCAAAGGACGCAGACGTGAGGCGGGGTGATGTCGTAGTTTCGTCCGGATTGGGGCGAGTGATACCAAAGGGGCTAGTCGTCGGCAGGATTATTCGCGTATCGAGGAACTCCATCTACGGGACGACATCGGCGTTCGTGCGTCCCGCAGTGCGGTTCGACCAAGTTGAGCAAGTTTTGGTCATCAAACCTGGACGGGGGGTTGCCCGGTGAAACGTACGGTTCTGCCCATTCTGAGTCTCATGGTTGCCTGTGCGATACAGGGAAACTTGCCAAGGTTTGTTACACTTTTTGGCGCCAAGCCAAACTTGGTGCTGGTAGTACTTATCGCCTATTCTCTGGCTTCCGAGCCGGGTTTCGGCGCGGCTCTGGGGTTCGTGGCCGGACTGATCGAGGGATCAGCAGTAGGTTTGAGCACAGGCAGTTTTATAGTCACAAGAACCATCACCGGCTTCCTTGCAGGACTGGTTACCACCCGTCTCTTTAGCGATAATCCGATAGTGCCGGTTGTATCGGCGGCCTGGCTGACGCTGGTATGCGAGGTGTTGTTTCTGTTAGCCAATCCGCTAGCCAGTGTTTCGGCTGCCGGGATGATCATCCTCGGCGAGTGTATTCTAAATGCTTTTATGACCTTTATCCTTCACTTCATCCTCAGGCAATTCGAAGCAAGGCGCAAGATGAGGCTAGTCAACGCTAGGCTCTAGCCCCATCCTTGGGCTGTTTTTCCAAAAGTTCCTCCCTTCGCTCGTTAGAATTACCTGGCACGCAAATTGCTGTATCAGTCGGCGACGGAAAGGGGGGGACCGAATTGGCTTCCGATTTCTTTACCGATGTCGCGTCCATGACTTTGTCGAAGACGCTTGATGCCGCTTCCGTGCGGCAAAAGTCGATTGCCAACAACATCGCCAACGCGGAGACGCCAGGCTATAAGCGCAGCTATGTGCCGTTCGAGGAGGAGTTGCGCTCGGTGTTGTCTCGCAAGACTGCCCACAATGTGCGCGAGGGACTTCGCAAGCTGACCCCTGTTGCGCTCCTGGATACAATAAGCCCGTCTAACGCCAGCGGCAACAACGTCAACATCGACGCAGAGATCGCCGAGCTTGCAAAGATTTCGTTAAAGCATCGGGCCGCCGCAGTACTCCTCGAAGGAAAGATATCAATGCTCCGCAGCGCGATAATGGAGGGCAAGAGGTAAATGGGTGATTATTCCTCATTTGATATTAGCGCGTCGGGGATTTTTGCCCAGCGCGCGCGGCTTGACGTTATCGCCAACAATATTGCGAACGCCGAATCTACTCGCACGCCGACCGGAGGTCCATACAGGCGCCAGCAAATATCATTTCAGGCGCTCTATAGGAAGTCCATTGCCGGCGTAGCCATCCCGGCGGGAGTGCAGGTGAGTGGAGTCATTGAGGATCCTACTGACTACCGAGTGGTCTACGATCCGGGACATCCAGACGCTGATTCGCAGGGCTACGTGCGGATGCCAAATGTGAATATAGTCGAGGAAATGGTCGATATGATCTCAGCTACCCGCGCCTACGAGGCCAATGTCACTGCGCTCAACGCTACCAAGGCGATGATATCCAGTGCTATCGAGATAGGCAGAGCATAGGAGAATACTAAATGGCTATTACTCCAATCACAAGCATCAAGCCGCTATCCGGCGCGGCAAGCGTAACCAGGATCGACCGCGCGGATCCGGCGGACGCAGTCGACCCTGCATCGTCATTTAAGGAGCAGGTCACTAAAGCGATCAAGCAAGTCAACGATCTTCAGCATCAGGCCGACAATGCGGCAGTTCGGCTGGCCACAGGCGACCTAGAAGACGTACACCAGGCTATGATTGCTATGCAAAAAGCCAAGCTTGCCCTGGACTTCACTATCCAGGTTCGCAATAAGGTCATCGAGTCCTACCAGGAGATTATGCGAATGCAGGTGTAGCAGGGGCTGCTCTCGGCCCGTGCCGCTGTCGATACTGAGCCTACTGCGAGGGATATATGGATCAACTGAACAGGTTCGGCCCGCTGGCCAGTCTGTCGAAGCTATGGAACGAGCTTAACTCTACCCAAAGGGTGATTGTAGCCTCATTTGGAGCGGTATCAGTTGTTACGGTCATTCTGATCGGGATGTTTGCGTCACGTCCCAGGATGGCCGTGCTGTTTTCCGGTTTAGAGTCGGAAGATGCGGGTGCGATTGTACAAAAGTTGAGCGAGGACAAGGTTGATTACCGATTATCCGCCGATGGAAGCACTATCGAGGTTCCTGCAAGCCAGGTGTATGATCTGAGGCTCAAGATGGCCACTCGCGGTTTGCCGCAGGGTGGCAGCGTAGGGTTTGAGATATTCGACAAGAGCAACTTTGGGATGACTGAGTTCACAGAAAAGCTCAATTACCAGCGGGCCCTGCAGGGCGAGCTCAAACGTACTATCTGTCAACTTGCTCCGGTAATAGATGCGCGAGTGCATATTACCATCCCAGAGGAGAAGATATATTCCGGCGAGCAGCAGGTGCCCACCGCATCCGTCGTGCTCAAGCTTAGGCGCGGGCAACCGTTGAGCGATGACCAAGTGGGCGGAGTTGTGCACCTCGTGGCGTCTGCTGTCGAGGGACTTAGGCCGGAGAATGTCACGGTCGTTGATTCGGAAGGCACGATCCTCTCGGAAGCTGGCATTAGCTCTTCGGTAGGAGGCCAACTTACCGCGTCCCAAAGCAAGATGAAAAGGCAATTTGAGCGTCAGATGACGCAAGACCTGCAGAGTATGCTTGCGCGCATTGTAGGTCCGGATAAAGCTGTAGTTAGGGTCAGCGCCGAGCTCAGCTTTGATCAACGTGAAACCAAGTCGGAGAGTTACCTGCCAGCTCCAAAAGCGGCTGGTGAACCCAAAGGAGTTTTACTTAGCGAGGAGAAGACCACAGAGACCTATTCAGGTCGAGTTGTGCCGCCAAACGCAGGAGCATCGGCTGTGGCGAGCAATGGGGCCAATACATATTCTCACACCCAGTCAAGTAGCCAGTACTCAGTTACCAAAACGATCGAGCAAGTCGTTAGCGCGCCGGGCAAAATCGAGCGGTTGAGCGTGGCTGTGTTGCTCGATGACAAGATCCCACATAGCAGAGTTGCGGCGATCTCGCAGGCTGTCGCGGCGGCGGCGGGCATCGACCCCAGGCGATCCGACCAAATCACCGTTCAGAGAGTGGCCTTTGATACTGATGCCGAGAAGAAGGCGGCCGATGAGATGGCCAAGGCATCGCGCGGCGAACTAATAATAGGCATCGCGAAAAACGCCGGGGCGGTGGTCCTTCTGCTGGCATTCCTCTTCTTCCTAAGGTCGATAGTCAGGCAAATAAAAGTGCCGGAGGCTGTCCCGGCGGCGGCCAATGCTGGTGCTGGAATACCTAGCTCAATGGATGGGTTAGTGCAGGAGGCTATATTGCCGTCCGGGCGCGATGGAGACTTGGCGCCCGTCTCGCCGCCGATGAACTATGACCAGCCCGATATATCGGTTCCCATGCCGGAAAACTACACGACCGCATCGACTCACGAATCAATACCGCCGGAAGTGGCTCAGTCGAGTCCCGAGGAACTGGCTAAGCTGGTCAGAACGTGGTTGTCAGAGGACGGATAGGAGGCTGAAATGGCCACTAACACACCTGCTCTTACAGGTCTGGAGAAGGCCTCGGTGTTGATGATGTCGTTGGGCGCAGAAGCTTCGGCGCGTGTGTTCCAGCAGCTCACCGAGGAGGAACGTGAAATCATTGGAGCACAGATCGTCAAGCTCAGACACGTCGATGAGCTGACTCGTCGCGGCGTTATCGACGAAGTCCGCTCGCGTTTTGAGCGTCAACATCCGTTGGTAACCACGGTAGCCGAAACGACGGGGCCGGAACCGCTGAGCTGGCTTGGTGATCTGGATTCATCTGACATCGTCGAGCTTCTCGCGGGTGAGCGACCTAGCAGTATTGCGCTTGTGCTCTCGAGCCTGTCGCCCAAAGTCGCAGCTAATGTGCTGATGTGTTTCGACGAGCGATTGCGCAACCAGGTGGCTCACCAACTGGCTACGATGGAAGAGGCGAATCCCAATGCGGTGCGAGCCCTAGATGAAGCATTGAGGCTTCGTCGGTTTGGTGGACGTTCTGTTAAGCAAAGGAGTGAGGAACAGGCGCCAGAAGCGCTGCTCCGGATTCTTGGCAATGCCACGGCGAGGGTGAGATCTTCAATACTTAGCGCACTCTCCCGTCGCAATCCCATTGTGGCTGAGCAGGTGAAGCGGTTGGTGCTCTCGCCGGAGAGCCTGACGGTGATGTCGGACTCTGCGATCAGGGAAGTCATCTCCGAGCTTGATTATGTTGGCTTGCGTGCGGTGCTGTCGGTTGCAAGCGAGGAATTGCGAGAGGCTGTGTTGCGCAACGTGAGTCCGTCAAGCGCGGAAGCCCTGCGGAAAGAACTCGCGGGTCCGATTCACGTTAAGCTCGGCGAAATAGAGGAAGCCCAGCAGAGGTTGGTAGCCGCGATGGGTCATCTGGAGGAGAAGGGCAAACTTGTAGGAGTGCGGTCAAGGGAGGCTGTTGTTGAGTAGGCTGATCAAGTGCGCGGCGCTCTCTGCGAGCGAGGGTCCGTGCAAGATTAGCGTTAGACCTGCGACGGTAGATAACGAACTCCGCGGCGCGCAAACAGAAGTCGAGCAGATGATCGACCGTGCCAGGCAGCAGGCTGATATCATCATTCGATCGGCACGTGCGGAGGCACAGACCGTCCTTGACGAGGCTCGTAAAGAGGGTCTGCGCGCAGGGATGACGGAGGCGATCGGGCGCTGCGACGAACTCATTCAGCGGATTGAAGATGACATAGCCTCCCTGCAGGCCGAGCGAGAGGAGTTTATCGAACGTCTCGAACCAGAGGTTCTAAAGCTATGCTTGAGCATTGCCGAGAAGATAATCAGACACGAAGTCAAAACCGACCATCGCGTCGTCCTGCGGGCGATCAAGGCTTGCCTGAGGCGGGTGAAGAACAACGGCGAGGTCTTCGTGCGCGTCAGCCCGGAGGAGATTGAGGGTGTTCGTGCCAAGCGTGATGAACTGGTTGGAATCTTGGACGGAGTTGCCACGGTGAGCGTGGTTGACGATCGTCGGGTTTCGCCGGGAGGCTGCGTGGTGGAGACCGCTACGGGCGATCTGGATGCGCGAATCGAGACTCAACTCGAACGGATTGAGAAGAGATTGCAGGATACCTATGAGGATGGCTGCCGCGAAGCTGGAACTGGACCTGACGAGATATCTGAAGACAATACACAGGACCGACACCGTACGGGTTAACGGCAGGGTGGTGCAGGTGATTGGTGTTTTGGTCGAATCAAGAGGTCCGTCTTGTGGCATTGGTGAGGTATGCGAAATACACCACGATCGGGATGAGGCCCCGGTGCTTGCTGAGGTCATCGGTTTCCGTGAGTCGCGGACGCTGCTTATGCCGTATGGAGCGGTGCACGACATTAGATCTGGCAGCGAGGTGGTGGCCACCGGCAGCTCTCTTCGCATAAGTGTAGGACGAGAGCTTCTGGGTAGGGTGCTCGATGGTCTCGGTCGGCCTCTTGACGGCGCGAATCTGCCGTGGCTAGACGTAGAGACCACTGTTACGGCGACTCCGCCACACCCGCTCTCCAGACAGCGTATCAACGAGCCGCTCTCACTGGGCATTCGCGCTATTGACTCACTCATTACTATTGGCAAAGGCCAGCGCGTTGGCATATTCGCCGGTAGCGGAGTCGGCAAGAGTGTGCTGATGGGTATGATTGCGCGCAACACTTCGGCGGACGTGAACGTAATCGCGCTCATCGGGGAGCGTGGTCGCGAAGTACGGGATTTTCTGGAAAAGGACCTTGGTGAGGAGGGACTTGCTAGGTCGGTCGTTGTAGTGGCGACCTCGGACCAGGTGCCAGTTATTCGACTGCGTGGGGCTCAGGTGGCTACTAGCATTGCCGAGTACTTCCGTGATTGTGGCCTTGACGTGCTCTTGATGATGGACTCGGTAACTCGTGTCGCTTGGGCGCAACGCGAGATCGGATTAGCATCCGGAGAGCCACCGACCACGCGGGGTTATACACCGTCGGTGTTTGCTGTGCTGCCACAGCTTCTTGAACGGGCTGGGACCTCAAGATCTGGCTCGATAACGGGGCTCTATACGGTATTGGTGGAAGGTGACGACATGAACGAGCCAGTCGCGGATACGGTTCGCGGAATACTGGATGGTCACATAGTTCTTAGCCGAGATCTCGCTGCTCGAAATCACTATCCGGCCATCGACGTTTTGTCTAGTGTTAGCAGGCTGATGCCCGACGTTACGGACGAGGAGCACCGCCGATATGCTGGACAGATTAGAGACGTTCTTGCCACCTACAAGGCTGGTGAGGACCTCATAAACATTGGTGCTTACGCAGCGGGAAGCAATCCGAAGATAGATTTCGCCATACGGAAGATTGACGCCGTGAACACGTTCCTGCGACAGCGCACGAACGAACGATCGAGCTTCGATGCTACGAAAGCGGAGCTGAAGGGGATATTCGCAGACGATGAGGAAGTTTCGGTTTAAACTGCAGACTGTTCTGGATCAGCGAAAATCCAAAGAGGATCGTCTCTTGGGCGAGCTGGGACAACTTAGGCGGCAGGAGGCCGAAGAGATAGAGAAGCTGGCCGCGCTGCGACGTGAGTTTCACAACGCGTGTGTTCTTATTGAGGAAGGTTTGCGCGATAAGCTCGATCCAGGGGAACTCGAACGTCGCGATGACTACGCTCGTGCTTGCCACGATGACATCCGCGTGCAAGAGCTGACTCTTGCGGCAATTCGCGAGAAAATCGAGGCGAAGCGGGAGGAAGTGGTCAAGGCCAGGCGCGAAAAGCGTGTCCTGGAAACTCTCAGAGACAAACAGGAGCGTGAATACGTCCTTGCAGCCGAGCGTGCCGAGCAGAATACTTTGGACGAGATGGCCTCGCTCCGCTACGCGAGAGGCTTGTGATGCTGGAACGTCTCAGTGCAACGTTGGCAAGAATCGGTGAAATCGAGTCACGGTTTCGGTCGGAGAACACGGGTGGAATCGTCTCCGTAGCACCGCATTACAGCAATATGACATCCCGTCCCAGCCAGTCATCCTCTCTGCAACCGTTTTTCCCAAAGTATCTCCTAAAGGCGGCGACGGAGAAAGTGGCCTCGAACGTCTCGGCAATGTCAGCCTATGACGATCTCATCGAGTCTATCGCTGCTAAACACGGAGTGGACAGCGCGCTTGTGAAGGCCGTGATCCAGGCCGAAAGCGGGTTCAACAAGGACGCTATCTCGGCTTCTGGTGCAATGGGATTAATGCAACTTATGCCAGGCACCGCGCGGGCGCTTGGAGTAGGCGACCCATACGACCCTGCTCAAAATATCGAGGGTGGCGTGAGGTATCTAAAGAGCCAGATCGACCGCTTTGGCAGCATCGAGCTTGCGCTGGCAGCCTACAACGCTGGACCGGCGCGGGTGATGAAGTATGGCGGCATCCCGCCGTTTGCTCAGACCCAGCGCTACGTTCAAAAGGTGATGTCCTACCGTGAAGCTTATGCGGCTCGGTAGTCACAATACGCCTTGCTCAGCTCCGCGCTGGGCGAGTTAATCAAAGAAAGGAGGTGATACATTGACAAATGCAGTGAGTGCCCTGCTGGGGCAACACGTGCCCCATGTTCAAAGCCAGGTCGTCTCTCAAGCTCAGACATCCGAATCAACCAGCGGAGAGGCCTTTCAGGTGCTGCTTGAGCCGTTGCTGAGTGGCGGCGTACGTAAGGTAATGCCGCAATTGCCGCAGGACGTATCAAATGAGGAAAAGGTCGAAAATGAGGTAGCCATAGATCAGTCGCAGTCGGTCGCTCTCGTGATGACCATGTTCGCTCAGGCACCCCCCGAGGTCTGTTTTGGCACATCAGTCGACGGCGCACTTACACCAGTGCAAGCACCGTCAGAGGTGGCGGCGCCGATGGGTGCCGATGGGCGGATCGAACATATCACGAGCCAATTTACTAATGCGACGGGGCAGGATGCCGAGTCCGTACAACCCGCTATTGGCGGGAACGGCTCAGATCGTATGGCGTTGCAGGTCGAGACGGATTTTGCGCAAGCATCTGAGCGAGTCTCCGATATTCCAAGCCCACCCGTCAAAGCTGATTCTTCTCGTGGCCTCGGCTTGTCGGTTCTGCTGGGAACAGTGGAGACAGTCGGCGACGGCGCCTTGCGGGACAAGCCTCCGATGGCGGAAGCGGGAGCTGGTGCCGGCGGCCCGATGGGCGTCGCGGTGCGGATTCCGGTAAAGCTGATGGAACAGCCGACCGCATTCGCCGTGCCGTCTATGGCCGCCCAGCCGTTTCAGGTGACGCCTAAGTCTGTGTTTGGAAAGGACGCGCCTCAGGATGAGGCTCTGGCAGCGGTGGACCGGCCGTCGTTTGGCGATGTGGTTACAAGGCAGGTAGCCATAGACGCGTCGCCGGTGGAGAATGTAGACCATTCTGCTGCCTACAAATGGCTCAACTGGTTCACGGACGTTGCTGACGATACAGAGGTCCCAGTCGGCTTGGACGCCGACGGAGCCGGTAGGATTGAAGCGATGGTTGCGGCTGCGGCTCAACCCGCGCCTCATGCCGCTCCTGCCTTGGCTACTCAGTCGGCGGTCGGTATTGGCTCTGCCGCTGGGAGTGATCTGGCAAGCAGTCTGATCGAGCGTGTCGTCAAGGAAGTCACGCTTATCAAGTCCGCGAACCACGACGACGTAGTAATCAAACTCAGCCCGCCGGACCTAGGGTTCTTGCGAATTCGTGTAACCCAGGATGCTAGCGGCATCAGCTCACACATCCAGGCCAGCTCAGACCAAGTGAAGGGTTTGCTTCAGGCTAACCTTTCAGTCCTCGCCGACTCACTCGCTAGCGCCGGGATCAAGGTGGACTCGGTTCAGGTGACATCGGGTGCTTCATTTGGGGCGTTTATGGCCGGATCTGGTTTTACTGGTGAGCATTATCACCCCACCGGCCAGCAAGGGAAGCAGAGCGCGTACGGACGCGCATTGACTTCTGAGAGCTTGATCGACCCAGTGCCTACCACGCCACGGACTTTACAAGCGGCGGGCTTCAGTTGGCTCGCATAAGGAGGTGAGACACCAATGACAACCAATAGTGTCGGCAGTGTCACCAATACATTATTGAAAACGACGACCAAGGGTACTAGCCTTGATCGGGACGCATTTCTCAGTTTGCTCCTCACGGAGCTTAGGAACCAGGATCCTATGAATCCGGTGGAAGACAAGGATTTCATTGCCCAGCTTGCGTCGTTCTCAACGCTGGAGCAGACCCAACAACTCAATATAGGGTTTGCGTCGTTCAGGAAGACGGCGTTGGCAACCCAGGCCTTCGCGATGATCGGAAAAATGGTCGACTATGCCGATGTCGAAACCGGTTCGGTTGTGTCTGGCAAGGTCTCGGCTGTCAAGTTTGAGGATGGTCTGCCTAGCCTTGTAGTGAACGGCAGGGCAGTCGACCTGTCTACTGTGGTGAAGACGTATGAAGCGTCTTAGGAGATCATTAGCGCTGCGACTTTCATTAGCCCTGCGACTTTGTAGTATTGCGGTCCGCCACGTGGGCACGGAAATTGCTGTATGCGGGGCGGAAGACAACCCGATGGATGGGAGATGAGAAGTTGGCTCCTGTTAACTTTAACGGCAAATTGTCGGGCTTGCACGCTGGCGTTCCAACGGCGGGAAACCGGGGGCGTGTGGCTGGCAAAGAGAGCTTTGGCAGCGTCCTCCAGGAAGCAGGACTCAAGCTTTCCGCCCACGCGATGAAGCGGCTGGACGAACGAAACGTGACGCTTGGCTCGGAGCAACAAGCAAGGCTGGGCGCAGCGGTCGACCGCATTAAGCGGAAGGGCGCGGACAAATCACTCGTGTTATTGGACGACCTTGCGCTGGTCGTAAGTGCGAGGAATGGAGTGGTGATAACCGCGCTCGATTCCGGCAGGGCGAAAGACGGTGTGTTTACCAACATAGACAGCGCGGTAATCGTCTGACCGAACTCTCACTACGCACTGGACCTCTGCGGAGGAAGTGCGATGACCGCCGACTGACTGAGGCGGTCGAACTCTTTCAGCGGGCACGAAGCTCGCTCGCAAGTAAGATGTCCGCGGTCGGATATGGAAATCGCGATCGTGCGAAAGCGGACAATACCGGGAGGTCATTGAGTTGATTCAAGCAATGTACAGCGGCATCACAGGCATGAAGGCATTCAAGTCTGACCTGGATGTGATTGGCAACAACATAGCAAACATCAATACAACCGGCTACAAGACATCGAGAGCATCTTTCAAGGAGATGCTCAGCCAGACCTTACAGGGTGCATCGGCACCGACCTCGACAAAGGGCGGCAGCAATCCCACTCAGGTCGGTCTGGGCGTTATGATCGGCTCAATCGATACGGATCTATCACAAGGTTCGTTGCAGTCAACGGGGCGTCAGACGGATTTGGCCATCGAAGGCAATGGCTTCTTCGCTCTCGGCGATGGCAGCAACATCTATTACTCGAGGGACGGCATTCTGAGTCTCGACGCGAATTACAATCTGGTGGTGGCATCTACGGGCCTCAAGGTGTTGGGCTGGATGGCGGACCCTGTCACGGGAATCATCGACACGGCGGCTCCGATCTCGGGAGGTTCCGGTATCAGGTTGCCTATTGGTGGTCTGTCGTTGACCAGGCAGACGTCCATAGTCAAAATCGGAGGCAACCTTGATGCCTCTGCCGCTGTCGGCGAGCAGGACACCGTGAAGTTTGACATCTACGACTCACTTGGACTTACTCACGACGTCAGCGTAGTACTTACGAAAACCGCCAACGCCGCCGAGTGGTCGTGTGACATTTACTGCCCGGATGCCGATTCGGTGAACCCGATTGCGACCGGCACCCTGCAGTTCGATGCGCATGGGCATAGCTTGGTGAGCAGCATACCGTTGTCGATAACCTTGTCGGCTCCCAATGGTTCGGTCACTCCCATTGATATTGACGTGAGCTTCGCCGACACGAGCCAGCTCAACGGCCCGCGGACAGCCGACTTGACTTATCAGGACGGTCTGCCTCAGGGGACGCTTGAGAGCTTCTTTATCGACCGTAACGGTACCGTCTCAGGCACGTTTACTAACGGTGCAAGTCGGATACTTGCCCAGTTGGCGCTTGCTAAGTTCAACAATGCGAGCGGATTGATGAAGGTAGGCAACAATCTTCTTCGTGAGAGTCCCAACTCAGGTCCGCCGCAAATAGGCGAGCCGGGCACGGGAGGTCTTGGGAGGATAGCCGCCGGATTTATCGAAGCCTCGAACGTTGACCTGGCCAACGAGTTTGCCAGTATGATTGTTGCTCAGCGCGGGTTCCAGGCCAACTCCAGGATCATTTCGGTGTCAGACGAAGTTCTTCAGGATTTGGTTGCGCTGAAGCGATAATGACGTGATAAACGGTTCCGGACGCAAGGATGCGTCCGGGATCGGGAGCATACTATGATCAAGCTTACGCTCTATAATGACTCGGATGTCATAGTGAATGCGGACCTTATTGAGTGTGTCGAACGAACACCCGACACCCTCATCACGCTTACTAACGGCAAGAAACTGATGGTTCAGGAGACTGTCGAGGATGTAATCGGCAAAGTGATTTCTTACAAACGTGTGGTCACCAAGAACACCCGTCTTTTTGCCGCCAAAGGGAAATTCTCGCTTAGATCGGCAATGAGGGGTTCAGATTCATGGACCTAGCGACCATCGTCGGATTAGTTCTGGCGTGGGGAGCGCTGTTAGCTTGCCTGATACTTGAGGGAGGGAGCGTTGGCGAGCTGTTCAATCTACCCGCGCTGATACTTGTGGTATTTGGAACGGTGGGCGCTACTCTCATTGGAACCAGCAGGAAGACCGTGCAGGGGATAAGCGAAGTTCTCAAACAGGTTTTTGTGGAGCCGGTCCAGAAACCGTTGGACGTCGTAGATTCCTTAGTTGAATATGCGCGCATTGCTAGACGAGAAGGAATACTTGCGCTCGAAAATGTCGCTAAGAAAATCGAGAATCGCTTCCTGCGCAAGGGGCTTGAACTGCTTGTGGACGGCATCCCTAGTGCAATAGTGCGCGAGATACTCGAAACCGAGATCGCAACCATGCAAGATAGGCACAAGGTACGAGAAACCGTGTTTACGACGCTCGGTGGTTTCTCGCCAACCTTGGGCATAATCGGAACCGTGATGGGCCTTATCAGTATGCTGGCCAAATTGAACGAGCCGGGCAGAATGGGACACGCTATTGCGGCGGCCTTCATCGCCACTCTCTACGGTGTAGCATTCGCGAACTTGCTGTATCTACCCATAGCCTCAAAGCTCAGGGCGCGCACGGCGGATGAGGTAGTCATCTACGAGATGATAATCGAGGGGCTCCTATCGATTCAATCAGGAGAGAACCCGAGAATGGTGGAGGCCAGAATGCTGGCGTTCCTGCCGCCAGCGCTTCGAGCCGAGCGCGAGGCGGCGCAGTCCCAGGCAGATCACAAGGTAGTCCGCGTGCGGAGGGCGGCGTAATGCGCAAGAAGCGCGGCGAAAGTTGCGAAAATCTCGAGCGGTGGCTACTTACCTATGCGGACATGATAACCCTTTTGATGGCGTTCTTCATAATGATGTATTCGATGTCTGTGCTAAACATATCCCGCTTCCGCGAGGCGGCGTTCTCCATTCGCAGCGGATTCGGAGGACTAATGGCAGGGCAGGGGCGCTCAATCCTCAATGCTACCGGCACATTTGCAATGGCCCCGTCGCCAATTCAAGGAGATACAGCGGGTGTGGCCTGGAGAGTGACCAAGCCTCTTGTGAAATACATCGAGAAGATCGGAAAAGACCAGAATGCAGCCGCTATCGGCGAGGACTACCGGGGGATCGTAATCTCACTCAGCAGCGACAAACTTTTGTTCGAGCCAGGTAGCGCGAAACTGAGGCGCGATGCAAGACATGTCCTTGATAGGATCGCTCGAACCCTTGCCAAGATCGACAACATGGTTCAGGTTGGGGGGCACACATGCGATCTACCTCCCAGAGGAGGCGAGTTTGCGAGCAATTGGGAACTCTCGACCGCTCGCGCAACCAATGTCCTGCGTTACCTTGTCGGCCCGAACAGACTAGATCCCTGGCGGTTCTCTGCGGCCGGTTACGGCAGCGTGAGGCCGAAAGTAGCCAATAACTCGATGGCTAACCGACGCCAAAACCGCCGGGTAGAGATAGTAATACTCAGGCCGGAATCGCAGCTAGCCTATGTTTCACAAGAGCTGCCCAGGAGGATCGGCGATCCAACCAGGGCGGAGATTAGAAGGAGGTTGGAGAAATGATGGTCCGAGGGAACGGTGGGAAGATGATTATCTTCGTTCTGGCTGGCGTAGTTGCCCTGATGATGGTTGGGTTGGGGATACTCGCGTTCAAGCCCAAAGCTAAAGGACACGAGAAGCAAGAGCCAAAGGAGACTTCGATGATTGCGCTCGGCGAGTTTGTTGTCAACTTGGCCGACACGGCTGCAACGCGTTATGTCAAGGCTGACGTTGTCCTTGAAGTTGAGGGCAAGTGTGAAATTGGAGGCGGTGGGCACGGTGGCGAGGGCGAAGGTGACACCGTGAAGCCGCGCTTGCGAGACGCTGTCATTGCTGTAATGAGCAGTAAGCGCTATGCGGAGCTTGCAGCGCCATCGGGTAAAGAATTTCTCAAGAAAGAGATCATTAAGGCCGCCAACGAGCATTTACCCGAAAACAAAGCGGTTAATGTTTACTTCAACGATTTTGCAATGCAGTGAATTGGAGGCAGAAATGGCAGACGATGAACTGTTGTCGCAAGAAGAGATAGACTCTTTGGTTCAGCAAGCAAGTGCGGCTGGCGCAGCGGAGCCACCGGGAGCGGAGGTTCAGAACGACTCTGCGGGAGCCACTCAGACGGTTCCGGTGCATACGGGACGTGGCGGATGCCGCGGCATCGATCTGATCATGGATGTCCAACTTAACGTCGCTGTAGAATTGGGCAGGACCCGAATGAACGTACGAGATGTGTTGGCACTTGGCCCGGGTTCAGTGGTCGAGTTAGATAAACACGCAGGTGAGCCAGTCGAGGTTGTGGTCAACGATAAGGTCGTTGCGCGCGGCGAGGTAGTCGTGATCGACGAGAGTTTCGGCGTCCGCATCACGGAGATCGTGGGCTCTGAGGAACAGGATTCATATGCGAAAGCCGCTTAGCGTAACCCTAGTGGGGTATTTGCTGTGCGTTTGTGTCTGTTGTTGTGCTTGTGCCGCAGCGGACAAGGCGAATCACGAGCCTACTCAGTCCACTGCTGTGGCTTTGGATCGTGATTCGGCTAACCGATTCTTGGCCAGTCTCGAATCGAAACAGGAGGAGCAGCCGCGTGAGGAGGAGGAGTCTCTGATCATCACGGCCCTCAGCTTCATCGCGAAACTGGCAGTCGTGTTGGCGCTTGCCTATGTGTCGATACTCGGCCTCAAGAGGTTTGGGACCCTACGCACGGCTTTGGGCGGAGGCGGACAGCGTATTAAAGTGATTGAGAACTCAGCGCTTGGAGCGAATAGATCGTTGCACTTGGTCGAGGTTGGGAAGCGCAAGCTGCTTTTAGCTTCCACTCCTACCCAGATAAGCTTAGTTACGGAGATTAAGGCGGAAGATCTCCCGGTTGCTTCTCCGGAGAACGACGAGGCTGGCCAGGACCAATGCGGCTTCAAGCAGCATTTGGATGGGTTGCTCAAGGCGGAAGCCGATGTGAGCAAAACGTCGATGATTGTGGCCGGCGCTCTGCGCGGCTCCAGCAATTACCTACAGTCCAAAGTGGCCGAGCTATCCGCGCTCGGGAGGAGGCTTAGAGATGCAAAACCGTAGCAGATGGCGATTGCCTCGAGCCGTGTTTCCCGCTGTGTTGCTGGTTATACTGGCGTCGGCACACTGTGTAGCGCAGCAGGGGCTTCCCGTGCCCAAGATCGACATCGGCGTGAACCAGGCCAAGACACCCGAGGAAGTGTCCGCCAGCCTGCAAATCCTGCTCATACTCACGGTGCTTTCACTAGCACCGGCGTTGCTAATTATGCTTACTTCATTCACGCGTATAATTATTGTGCTTTCATTTACGCGCAGCGCCCTGGGCTCGCCGCAGGTTCCGCCGAACGCAGTCCTTATAGGCCTTGCACTCTTTCTTACATTCTTTACTATGGCGCCTGTGCTTCAGCAGATCAACGAACACGCTGTCAAGCCCTACGTTGAGCACCGAATGTCCTTCGAACAGGCTGCAAATAACGCGGCAATGCCCCTCAAGCAGTTTATGCTCAAGCAGGTGCGCGAGAAAGACGTAGCCCTGTTTGTGAACCTGTCGAACAGTCCGAGACCCAAGGCGATTGAAGATTTGAAGATGCATGTGCTTGTTCCAGCGTTTCTGATAAGCGAGCTCAAGACGGCTTTTACGATTGGCTTTGTGATCTTCGTGCCGTTTTTGATCATAGATATGGTAGTGTCAGTTACTTTGATGTCGATGGGTATGATGATGCTTCCGCCAGTAATAATATCGCTTCCCTTCAAGGTTTTACTTTTTGTATTGGTCGATGGCTGGCACCTGATTGTACGATCGCTGACATTAAGTTTCCACTGAGACTGGAGTGAGACGAGATGACTGATGCTGGAGTTCTAGACCTCGCGCAGAGGGCAATCGCTATTACGATGCTTATTAGTGCGCCGGTATTAGGTGTGGGGCTAGTAGTCGGCCTATTGGTCAGTGTATTCCAGGCTGCCACGCAAATACAGGAAATGACCCTCACGTTCGTTCCTAAGATCGTTGCTGTGGCGGCGGTATTGGTGCTATTTGGGCCATGGATAATGCGTAGTATGGTCAACTTTACCAGCAAGCTATTCTGTAGCCTACCCAACCTAGTACACTGACGCTCGAAAACGCATCGCCAGAATTTGTGCCATGGAAATCATTGGTTTCGGGATGAGCCAAATAACCACGTTCCTGCTAGTCTTGGCGCGCGTCGGTGGTATTTTTACCACCGCGCCCTTGATGAGCAACGTGCACTTGTCGCCAATGGTGCGCGTGGCCACAGCGCTGGCGCTGACGTTTGTGTTCGTCCCGATGGTTCACTACGACGCCACGGGCTTCGATATGCTCCGTTACCTGGTCGCCCTTACCAAGGAGATCGCTATTGGACTGGCGATGGGTTTTTTGGTGTCGCTGATGTTCGCCGCAATTCAGATGGCCGGGGCATACGTAGATCTGCAGGTGGGTTTCGGATTCGCCCAGATCGTGGATCCGATGTCTAACGAGCAGAACGCCGTCATGGGCCAGTTCCAGAATCTCGTGGCCACTCTGCTATTCCTCTCTATTAACGGCCACCATATGATGATCAGGGGACTTGCCGACAGCTTTGCCGTAGTTCCGATTGGCGAAGTCGTTTTTAGCCCGACTGCGGCTGGCGGAATTATGAAGGTTTTCGCAATCATATTTATCGCTGCGCTGAAGATAGGCGCCCCAGTGGTGGGGGCAATTTTCCTCACTGATGTTGCATTGGGTATTCTCGCCCGCACAGTTCCCCAGCTCAACGTTTTCGTAGTTGGCTTTCCCGCCAAGATTATGGTCGGGTATGCAGTTATATTAGCGGTGTTGCCAATAGCGTTTGCTGTGATGAACAGCCTATTTGGCGGAATGCATCGCGACCTCGTCGCGCTGCTTCGGCTGTTGCGCGCGTAAGGGCCGTAGAGAGATGGCGCTCGAAGACAAAACCGAGGCACCAACTCCTCGCAGGCGGCAGGAAGCTCGTGCGGAAGGTCAAGTGGCGCGCAGTGTCGAGCTCAATTCGGCGCTGGTTTTGCTCTTCGCGCTGATTATCGTCAGGATATGCGGGCCTAGCCTCGTGAACAAGATGCGCGCCGCCGCCATCGACTCGTTCACTCACTTTCCAAAAGGCGACCTCGGTATTGCCGACGTAAATCAAATGCTGGCACGGTTATTGCTGGAATTGGGGCCGGCAATCGCGCCAATTCTGTTGGGAGTGGCCGTTGTCGGGTTTGTCGCCAGCGCATTGCAAGTTGGCTTGGTGATGTCCGCAAAGCCGCTCCAACCGAAAGGCGAGAGGCTGAACCCAATCACCGGGCTGGGGAGGATTTTCTCCGCCCGGGCAGGGGTGGAGCTGGCTAAGTCGATTGCGAAGATATGCATAGTGGGCTATATTGTTTACCTCTTCTTGAGAGACAATTACTCCCACATTGCATCATTCGCCGGTGGGAACTATTTCTCCACCTGTCGCCAGATCGGCGACTTGACATGGCAGCTCCTATTCAGGTCGGCGTTGGCCCTGTTCATCATCGCGGCGATCGACTACCTCTTTCAGAGGCAGCAAACGGAAAAACAGCTCAAGATGACGAAGCAGGAGCTCAAGGAAGACCTGAAGCGGACGGAAGGCGATCCACTGGTCAAGTCCAGAATTCGACAACGCCAGAGGGAAACCGCCAGACGCCGGATGATGCAGGAAGTGCCGAAGGCGGATGTGGTTGTAACCAATCCTACCCACTATGCCGTGGCGTTGAAGTATGACGCCGACAAAGCTTCCGCCCCGGTAGTTGTCGCAAAGGGTCAGCGCCTCATCGCACAGCGGATTCGCGAGATTGCCGAGGAACACAACATCCCGATTGTGGAGAACGTGCAATTGGCGAGGACGCTCTACGCGACAGTGGACATTGGCGACGAGATACCGGCCGAGCTATACCAGGCCGTGGCTGAGATTCTGGCCTATGTCTATCGCCTCAGCAAGAAAGTAAGTGCGTAGCAGTCTCGCCGGGGAGTAACACCCGGAGATGTCGGTAGTCTTGTCAAATCACCAGGAGCAGGCCCAATCGCCGCTGGGCATACTTTCACGCTACAGCGACGTGTTGATCGCGACGGCAGCGGTAATCGTCGTGGCGATGATGATTCTGCCAATGCCTCACTGGTTGTTGGACGTGCTTCTTTGCGCCAACATAGGGCTTGCGCTTTCGATACTGATGGTTACCATGTATACAAACGAGCCGTTGCAGTTCAGCTCGTTTCCCTCTTTGCTTCTGATGTCCACGCTTTTCAGACTGGCTCTTAATATCTCCGCGACCAGGCTCATTCTGCTTCACGCAGATGCTGGCACTGTTATCAATGCCTTCGGTTCGGTCGTGGTGGGCGGCAACTTCGTGGTTGGCATTGTGGTATTCATCATTCTCATAATTATCCAGTTTGTGGTCATTACTAACGGTGCTGGGCGTGTGGCGGAAGTCGCGGCGAGGTTCACATTGGACGCCATGCCCGGTAAGCAAATGGCGATCGACGCTGACCTTAACGCCGGCATCATAGATGAAACCGAGGCCCAGCGTCGCAGAGCCGCCATCGCCAGGGAAGCTGATTTCTATGGGGCTATGGATGGCGCCACCAAGTTCGTGCGGGGTGATGCCATTGCAGCGATTATTATGATCATCGTTAATGTCCTAGGCGGGTTTGTGGTTGGAGTGGCGCAGCGAGGGATGGATCTAACCCAGGCGCTTCAGACATACACTCTGCTCACCGTCGGCGAGGGTCTAGTCACGCAGATTCCAGCGCTTATCGTTTCCACGGCTACTGGCCTTATGGTTACCAAGAATGGCTCCGAGAAGAACTTGGGCTGGGAGTTGATGACACAGGTCTTCGCTCAACCCAAGGCGATAGGTGTTACCGCCGCGGTGTTCACTACGCTTGTGATGGTGCCAGGAATGCCGAAAATACCGTTGCTGATGGCTGCGGCGATGGCCGGGATTATGGCTTACTACCTTGCTCAAAACGAAAAGAACGCCGCCGCCGCTGCTCGCGCACGGGCTGCACAGCCACAGATGGAAAAACCTACGTTGCCGGAGTCTATGGTCGACTTGATCGGCGTAGATCCGATATCTGTCGAGATTGGCTACGGACTTATCCCATTGGCCGATCCCAAACAGGGCGGGGAGCTCTTGGACCGCATCACTATGATTAGAAAACAGTGCGCGATAGATATGGGGATGCTTGTGCCGGCAATAAGGGTGCGTGACAATGTCCAGCTCGGCGCCAACGAGTACGTAGTCCGTCTGCGTGGAGCTGAGGTTGCCAGGGGAGAGGTATTCCCAGGACAATGCCTGGCTATGAACCCCGGCGGCGCTACCGAAAAACTAAGCGGCACCGAGACGGTCGAGCCTGCATTCGGACTACCAGCCATCTGGATTTCCGAGGCTCAGCGAATGCATGCCGAAGTGGCCGGATACACGGTCGTAGATCCCATCACGGTGCTTGTTACCCATCTATCCGAACTTATTCGCAGGCACGCGGCGGACTTGTTTACAAGGCAGCAGACCCAGGAACTTCTGGACGCCGCAAAGCAGGACTCACCGGCCGTGGTTAGCGAGCTTGTGCCCGAGCTGCTAGGGCTTGGCGATGTGCAGAAGGTGCTGCAGAATCTGCTTAGGGAAAGAGTGTCGATCAAAGATATTGTTACCATACTCGAAGCCATTGCCGACTATGCCACGGCTACCAAGGACACCGATATCCTAACCGAATACGTTCGACAGAGGATGTCTCTGGCCATTTGCAGACAGCACCAATCGCCCGATGGCAAATTGGTGGTGTTCACATTCCAGCCGGCTTTGGAGCAGACAATAGTGGACAACATCCGCCAGACCGAATTAGGAGCAAGGCTTATTCTGGATCCCGATACAACACAGGCGCTGCTCCACGCCGTGCGAGCACAGGTTGAGCAGATGGCGCAGCTTGGCTACCCGCCAATTGCGCTCTGCTCGCCGCGCACTCGCTTGCATATTCGCAGGCTTACGGAGCATTCGTTCCCGATTCTTACGGTGCTTTCCTATGCAGAGATCGCGCCTGATGTAGAAGTTGAATCCATAGGAATGGTGACACTGAACAATGAGGATTAAGACATTCGAAGCTCCCACCGTGCAGGAAGCGCTCGCTCTGGCAAGACGCGAGCTCGGCAGCGATGCCGTCGTGCTCAATACTAAGCACATCAAAACTGGCTTACTAGGTCGTCATGGTAGCGACCGTGTTGCGCTGATGGCGGCAGTGGACGATCCTATTGTTGACAAGCAGTCCAATTCAGATGCCAAGCCCCAAACTAGAATGGCGGAGGAGACTGATTGTCCTGTAGTCGAAGCGGCTCCCGCTCCCGTGGCAGCCAAGTTGTATGCGCAGACGGCTAACATTCAGACCGTTGACGAGGGCGAGATTGCCCGGCTACGAGCCGAGGTGAGAGAGCTCAGTGCGATCGTCCGAAACATATTGGCTTCCAGGGTAGGAGACGCAGTGGCGGACAAACCCTTGGCCGAATTGCTCGGCATTGATCCTGAGTTACTGCAGGGGCCATTGGGTGAGCTTGCGACCATTCGTGACTCAGCGGAAATGACTTCGGCTCTGGCATCACGGCTGCAGTCGTTCGTGATGCAGCCTGTGGTTGACAACCGCGAAGTGATCGTGTTCGTTGGGCCGACGGGGGTGGGCAAGACCACTACCCTTGCAAAGCTCGCGGCCAAATACGCCATTGAAATGGGTAAGACGGTCGCTTTGGTCACAGCCGATACATTCCGCATCGGCGCTGTCGACCAACTTCGCACTTATGCCCGAATAATGGGTGTCCCGTTGGAAATCGCTTTGTCGCCGGAAGAGGTTGCCGAAGGCATTACAAAGCACCGAGACAAGGATGTAGTGCTTGTGGATACCGTAGGCAGGAGCCATCGGAACCCAGATCATCTGGCGGAGCTGAAGAACTTTGTGGACGCCGCAAGCCCGACGCAGGTCGAACTAGTCGTCGCGGCTTCACTCGGACGGGAGATACAGGTTGAGGTGGTTGAGAAATTTGCCACATTCTCGCCAACACAGCTAGTAGTTACCAAGCTAGACGAAGCTCCCAATCGTGGCTGCCTTGTGAATCTGCCAGTCAGAACGGGTCTGCCGATTAGTTGTCTAACAGCCGGTCAGAACGTTCCTCAGGACATAGACTTTGCCGATGCGGGTGTAATTGCCCAGCTAGTGACGGAGGTAGTTGTAAATGCGTGATCAGGCCGAAGCGCTCCGTGTTCTGATGCGAGAGAAGTCTCTATGCTGCGGAGGCGTGATAAACCCGCCACGGGTTTTTACGGTAGCGGTTACCAGCGGAAAAGGTGGGGTAGGCAAGACCAGCCTAGCCGTCAACCTTGCGCTGCTACTCTCGCGAAGCGGACGCCGTGTAAGGCTTGTAGATGCTGATTTCGGCCTGTCGAACGCTGAAGTAATGCTTGGTCTCAAGCCACGTTATACGCTCCGAGATGTGTTGGCCGGGAACGTTGACGTGCGGGACGCTTGGATTGAGGGACCGCGTGGTGTGCTGTTGCTGTCGTCGGGCTCGGGAATGGAGGATGTGGCCAATATCGATGCCTCAACAGGTTTGGCTGTCCTTGAGCAGATACAGCTCTCTGCCACCGACGGCGACGTGATCGTGATCGATACATCGCCGGGTATTAACGACTCAGTGACCGCACTGCTCACATTCGCCGACGAAGTAATGATGGTCACCACGCCAGAACCGACTTCAATTACCGATTCTTACGCAGCCATAAAAGTGCTGATGTCGCGATCTAGCGATAGCGATGTTACCCTTGTGGTCAATTGCTGCAGCAGCCCGACGCAGGCAGCGGCGATTGCCGATGGGCTTGATAGGGTTTGCAAGCGATTTCTGAGGAGAAGTTTTAGTAGACATGAGTACTTGCCGCAGGACGTGGCTATGGGTTGGGCCGTGAAAACTCAAAAGCCATTAGCACTTTCGTCTTCACACTCAACCTGCGAGTCTTGGCTGAGGAAAATTGCGATAAGACTCGACGAGCGCATGCGAAATAAGATAGCCGAAGCAGCTCAAGCTGAATTGGTGAGGGCGTAGTGTGATCAGCGTCACTTGGAAAATCATCAGCTTCGTTCTTGCGCTTGTTCTATTCTGTGTCGTTGGCGCAAGGGGTATTTTCACGGGGGACGAACTGATATGGTCCGTGTTAAGGGCCATTGGTGCCTTCGTAGTATGCTGGTTCACCCTGGGGCAGCTCGGGAATTTGTTGGTGTTTGTTGTGGGTAGGCAGGAAATGGTTGGGACATCTGGCAAGGACGCCGGCGGAGAAGCCGGCATGGAAAAGGACTGATAGTCTATGGAAGTGCGCGATAAGCTCTGGCGTGATTACAAGACAACAGGATGTGAAAGGGCGCGCGAGCGGCTCATCGAGGAGTACGCCTATCTTGCGAAGTACGCCGTGGACAGGCTTAATCTGTCGCCTTCGGGCGCGTTGAGCCGTGAGGACCTTATCGGCCATGCAATCGTGGGGCTCATCGACGCCGTGGAGAAGTTCGATCCGGGTCGCAACGTGAAGTTCGAAACTTATGCTCTCTCGCGAATACGTGGCGAGGTCATAGATGTCATTCGCAGCCTGGATTGGGCTCCAAGATCGGTTCGAAAGTACGAAATCATGCTGCGCGACGCTTATGCCAGGCTCGAAATGGAGCTCGATAGGCCGCCAAATGACGATGAGGTAGCGCGTTACTTGGGTGTGGATGTTGCTGAGGTGGAGCGAATGCTTGCGTTAGTGGCGCAGTCTGCCCTGCTGTCGCTTGACGAGACGATAGCCAGCGGAGGCGATGTCACCGCGCCAAACGGATTTCAAGGCGATGACCCCGCCTCGAGCGCTGAGCGTTCGGAACAAAAACGCCTTCTCGCTGAAGCAATTAACGCCTTGCCGGACCGCGAGAGAATGGTCATCAGCCTATACTATTACGACAATCTGACCCAGAAAGAAATCGCCGAAGTGCTTGGGGTTACGGAATCGCGCGTGTGTCAGATACATACGAAGGCAGTGCTCAGGTTGCAGGGCAAGCTCGCCCGCACGTCAGCCGCTTTCGCGCTCGCGGCATAACCTGATTACCGCACTTCTTACAGCAATGTCTTGTCGGCTTATTGCCGATAATTAGGACAGCAACGAAGGCCGGGAGGTGGTGACGATGGGACCTAATGCAGCAAACGTTGTAGCATCACTGGCAAGGTCCCTCGAGGTCGAAAGATGCGCCGGTGTAACACAAAGGGCAAGCGATTTCTCGCAGGGGCAGATATCCGAAGCTTCGGAGGCGGAGATTGAGCGGGAGCGAGCTGCCGCTGCCAATCAGCTTCGACGTGAGAAGATCAGGCAGGACCGGGAGCGTCGCCGACGGGAGTCGGAACGTAAGAACGAGCGAGAGCTCAACGGGTGTAACGAGCCCGATGAATCTTTGCTGGACGTGGTGGTGTAATCAAGGATGGATACTATCTTTTCAATACTAGCCCTGGTAGGGATGGGCTATGGGGCGTATGTGACCGTGCGCTGGTTGAATCGTGCGGGACAAGTTCAGTTTCGCAAGGTGCCTCCGCTTTCCCCCCGCGATCTGCAGGTGCTGGAGGAGACGGCCGATCGACTGATGGTTGAGATGAAGGCCATTGCCGATGAATGCGTTGAGCGCATCGAGCGTGCCGTCGCGCTTGCCGGGTTCAAAGTTGATTGCGGCATTCCGGCAAAGCCAGACACCACACTGTCGCGCCTTAGAGATGCGGCTTGTCCTGCGGCAGAAGCGGCGCGCGACGCAGGTGTCACTACAGGCGAGATCGAGTTGATTCGTGGTTTGCGGGCCACAGCAGCTCACCGCGAATAGACGGCGCACGCGACCGGGCGCACCCTATCGGACGCCCAGCTACATATCCACAACTATGCCCTGCGCTATTTCACGATAAGTGAGTTGCTGTGGCCGCCCCACTTCACGTCCACCAAACCTTCTCTGACTCGCCTCGCGTGCGTGAAGTCCTTGAAAGTTACCTTGCCTGGGGCGAAGTAGAACCTGAACGTTTGCGTCTGACCAGGTCTTAGCAGCGTCGAGAACCGATTGTATTCGGTGCAACACAAATCGATGCCCGACATCAACACGCCGCGGTACCCATGGCCGGAGTTGGTCACCTTTACGTCCCACAACCCAGAGTCAGCCTCTCCGATCGTTTTCCTAATTCCAGTATTGGTCAGTGTAATCTCCAGTATTCCCATCGTGGCGGGACGCGCGCCCATTCGATCTTCATTCTGCGAACTGGTGCGTGCGCACGCGGCGGTAAGTGAGAACGCTAGGACAAACACTACTACTACGATGAGTGCCCATAACAGCGCTTTTCCGTGGATGCGTGCCGGTTTCATCTGGTCACACCTGGCATAACGCTGGATTGTATTTGTCACGAACGTGATTGTTACTACCCTTGCACGTTAATAGGCAAACCGAGAGGCAGGTTGGTCGCGATTCGGGTTTATGACGTCTAGACGATGACAACAGACGCGCCGCCTAAGAGGCCGCTCGGACAAGGTTGGGCGCTAAAAAGGTTGGAGATATCGTTTGTGACTCTGATTTCTATCCGGTTCGTCCCAGGCCGCACGAATCGCGTGATGTCGATTTGGTATGGCGGCCAAGCGCGTACTCCGGCGCTGACGCCGTTAACGACGAACTCTACTGTTCCAGTCGGTTTCACCGCTCGTAGAATCGACCGCTGGCCAGGTAGAAGTCCAGGTAGATGAAGCATCTGCCGGTAGACCAGCAATCCGATAGCTCGTGGATAGCCTTGTTCATTTAAGGGCCCTGTCTGGACCGTGCGGAGTGGTCTCAACAACCGACCTCCTCGGCCGATCCGAAAGTCGCCCACTATGAATGCGCGGGGCGAACGCCGCAAACGACCTGGTTTGCAAGAATGAGAAGTAATCCTCACTATGAGCGCCGACCCTTTTACTTCGTCGGGGATCGCCAAGCAGCGGTATGATTCGTCGAACGCCCATCGTGATCCGATGCTGACCTCTTTGCCGTTTATTTCAATGGAGCTCTCTTCGACGTCTTTTGTTGCGAGGGCTAAATAGATATTTCCCACATCAGCCGCGACTTCAACGACTGTTGTGTATGAGTGTAGCGATTTGCTGTTTGGTTCATTTTCGTGGATCCAGTCAATGAGCGGCACGCAGTTTTGACCTTCGATGGCGAATTCCCACTCTTTGGCTAGTTCAACCTCAATCCCTTCTTCGGCTACTGCGCGGGTTGGCAGCAATGCCGGCTCACTTAGGAAATGCAGCATCAGTGAACCGTAACCCTCAAACCGGTAGAGCAGGATCGTTCTGTCTCCTTGTTGGGTGCAGTAGGGCAGGGCGCTGATCACTCCGGTCTCAGCGTCCAGCACATAAGGGGCACCATCGCATCTGATGGTCATCCGGACTTCACGCGGATGAGGGGAAACGTTGGCGAAAAAGAATAGCTCACCGTCATGGGTTAGTCGTTGGGTGAAAGATATGTCGTGACATTCACAGCCCCCGCGCCTAAGCGAGACGCGGGGTTTGATTAACGACGTGATACATTCGCGCAGGATCGACGAGAGCTGCTCTGCGCTGGAAGCGTGTAGGAACGCCACTCGTTCTCCGGGTCTTGCTACAAAGGGTTCCTCGGAACATCCGGCGGTCCTGGCCCGTGTGCGGGTATCCTCTGGGTTGAGACCGAACACGGATTCGAATATCGTTCTTACTTCAGAGTGAGCGTAATCGACATCCCTGCATGGAAGCATCACGCTTCCGAGCAGCGCACCGCCGTCGTCAACGAACTCCCTTACTGCACGTGCTGCCTTGACCCCTAAACAGGTAGTCGGAGGAATGACCAGAAGCTCATACTCCTCGCCTGATATGTTTAACGTCTGATCCGAGCAGCAGGCTCGGGCTAGGGAGTCTTCAGTGAGGATGTCGAAATCAATGTGCTCGTTCCTGAGGAGCTCGCAGTAAGCGTGGAAGAATTCCAGAATGACCCTATCGAGTGTTGATTCCACACCTTGCGAGCGCTCGTAAATGAACCCGCTGATTGGGTGCAGCAGCGCCGCTTGTGCTCTGTGAGGACCCTGCGAAAGCATCCAGCTCAGCCGCGCAAGATAATCGGCGAGTAACCCGAAGTGCCTCCACGATGGCTGCTTCCAAGGTTTTGGCACGCAGTTGCCATTTTTGCCGATTAAGGCTGGGCAGAACAGGTTTGCGCCCGAAGCTGCTAGCCAGTCGGCGCGAGACTTGAGATCGGCCAATGACACACCCGGTGTTACCTCTATGAGCGCGGGCACGCGAGACCTGCCGCGCAGGTGGGCATTTGAGATAAGCAGTTTGCTAATGGCCTCGTCGCGTGGCTCGCCAAAGCCGACGGCTGGGTCGAAGCAACGCTCGGCGCAGACGGCGCTGCTCAGAGAGGCGTCAGTCCGTTCTGCGCTTCCCCATCTTACTACGTTGCCGTCGAGAGGAAGACTGGGTATAGTGAATAGACGCGCATGTTCCGAACTCTCGCGCTCCGTACCTGTTGGCGGTCCGTTTTGGATCGCGTCGCAATCGGTCTGAAGCACAACCGCGCCAAAGCCTTTTGACCGCACTTCGGCCATTAGATGGGTCAGCTCGATTTCAGGCGGTGAATGTGATGGTGTCCATACCAGCACTGGACGGTATTCAGGTGGAGGGTCACGGAACAAATCGAACATTGTCGCCAACTCGGCAGATTGTCGCTTCCTTATAGTTGTGCCATGAATAGACGCCCTGGAGGAAAAACTAGGTGTCCGAGGGAACAATTGGCGGGGGAAGCGAAAGTGAAGTTACTGACGTGGTTATGTTTGATTGCAGTTTATGGGATACTGGCTGGGTGCTCGGAGGTTGAGCCGCCTACCGGTACAAAGCTGGTTTTCGGGTTCTCTACCGGGAGTCGGCCTGAGCGCGAGAAGATCAGGAAATTGTCGCTTTACCTGATTAATCGTGCAGCAGCCGTGCTAGAAGTTGATCGCGCCAGAGTAGAGAGGGTAACTCAAGACTCTCTGGTTTTGCTTCTGCCCGGCAGAGACGTCAGCGAAGCACAAGCTCGAAAACTCATCGCACCGAGCATTGTCCAACTTTATCATTTGGCCAACGTGAGGACTACAAAGCACCCTAATCGCCCGTGGAGTGTCCGTGTTCCCACAAGTCCCGGCAAGCCCTACGTTTTTTCCGGTCCGAATGCTGTAAGGATTGACAGCCAGATCGAACCCAAGGCACTCCTGTGCGAGGTTGTTGGCGCGCCGAAAACTAAGCCTTTGCTCACAGGCGAGCAGATCGAACCCAACGCAAGAGCGCTTTCGAGTCGCAACAAATGGGTGATTCTGCTTCGCTTTACAAAAGAGGGCGCAAAGGTATTCTCAGAGTTCTCTAAGAACAATCGCGGCGAGTATGTGGGGGTGTTTATGAACGGTCGTCTTGTGTCCGCAGCGCTGATGCAGGGGCCGGTATCGGGTAATGAGGTGTTTTTGACCGGTTTTGAAACCCAGTCGGAGGCGTCGTTGGTTGCTGCCGAGCTGAACTCGGGCAGGTTGCCCGTAGAGGTTGCCCTGAAATCGGTCTCGCGCTACTAGCTACGCAGCCTGAGCAGAATCTCGTCAGGTGTCGATTCCTTCAAGTCGAGGCCAACCAGTCGCGTTACATCTGATGGCTTGGTAATTCTTCCTACTTCCGTGTAGAATGCATTCCGCTTGGCGCGATTGCTGCCGAAGTGCGACTTCGCCCATTTACTGACCGAACCCACGCCGCCGAGCCTCGCTAGAAAGGTGTGTCCCCAGAGGAAGTAGGCGCCATCAAGGAAGTCTGGGACGAAAGGTCTCAGCTCGGGAGCATTGAAGTTGTCTACAAAAGGTAAGCCGCTCTTGTTCATCTCGGTCCCGACGCACAACGGGAAATCGTGTGCCTTTGCTGTGGCTACTGCCTCGCCCAGTTTGCGAACCTTGAGCTCTTTCTCATCGGCATCCTTAAGGTTCCAGTTCCTGTCAGGAATTATGTTCATTGCTTCGACGCCCTTAGAATCTAGGAGTTCAAGGAAACGCTCGGCGTCTTCTTCGCCTGAGTTGGTGCCGTCCAGCCATGCGATCATCGGGATTGCCTCTATGCCATGTATCATCTCGACCACCCGCTCCAATGTGGGGAACAACTCAGCCGTCGGTGCGACGTATCCCACACTGCCGAACTTCATTAGCTTTGTGCGCATAGTTTCGTGAAATCTGGGTGTCTGACCTATCAGCGTGGCCGCTTCGTCATTGCTGATGTTAAGCGCATTTGCCCAAAATGTGGCCAACTCTGTTCCATCACCAAGCACTTCCCGGGCCTTGCGGTCGTAAGCCGCAAGCATGTGGCGTTCCGTGGCGTTGCCGGAGGGCGTCAGCGGCACGACGTCGGACTCGTAGTCCAAACGTACCTTGTCCAAGTACTCATTTACCTTTTCCATTACCTGAACATTGCGGCGTCTGGCCATCTCTCGCATAGAGGCGAGCGTGTCACCTGCGGGCGTACTGGGTTCCGGCGGTCTGAAGCAGCCGGCGGCCATGAAGTAGGCTATCCCTGGCTCGTTTGGCGAACTCATGACCTGATCGGCGAGATCATTAATGAAGACCCGCGTTTCCATGGCGACGGTGGAGCGGAGATTCAACATGTCACCGGCTTCGAGGAACTCCTCCATCCCATCGAGGACATCAAAATCGACGATTCCCGCAACTGCCAGTCCGTATTTGCGAGCTTCCCAAGCGATGCGCGTCGGCGACCACCCGTTCGCATTGAAAGAAAAGAATGTATGGTAGTGCAGGTTGACCTCGAGCTTCTCCACAGGAAGCTCTGTGACCTCTGCGCTGAGCTGGGCCAGTCCGGCAGATCTTTGGGCGGGATCAAAATCGTTTAGTTGAGCTTCCAATTGGGCAATGCGGTCGACTCCTGGCATTCGTCGCGCCTCCAGGTTAGTAAGTGATTCAGACGAATCAAGAATACGCAATTTGGGTACGGTTGTGCAAGTGCTGAGTTCAATTGGGCGGGGTTTTACCCGATCGGATCGATATCAGGCAAGGGAGATGCCGCCTGCTGCCAATCGATTGAAGGATGCATTATGTGTATTGTCGAATTTTGGACTTAGCTGGCCGTAGAGGGTAATCAGACCAAATACCTTATGCTTTACGCGGGTGTTGGGAGTTGTCGTTGGATACAGTGAGGTTAGGTCTGCACTCGTTCAGCTACCACTTGCACCTTGAGGATGTAGATTGCTCTAGGGATGTCTTCTGGTTCCTTCGTCGGGTTCAAAGCCTCGGGCTTCACGGGTGTGAGATCGACTCTAGGCATCTTCAAGGCTGGGACCCGGCGCTATTGCGCGACGTTGGTCACTTCTGTCGGGAACACGGACTATATCTGGATCTAGGAGCCTACGGGTTTGACTTCGATCGTATTTCTCAGCGATTGGACCTTGCCGGCAGAAGCGGGGCTCGACTATTGCGCACGCTCATCTCGCCCGAGGCTCGTGTTCTCGACGATGCGGGAAGGCAAGCGTTAGTTGATCGGTCTTTGGTTTCCTTCCACAAGCTTAGCAAGGTTGCGGAGGACTGCCAGGTCATACTTGCCATAGAGAACGACGGTACCGTACCCAGCGACGATCTTCTTTCCATCGTTAGGGAAATTAACAGCCCGTGGTTCCGCACCTGTATCGACATCGGTAACGCCGCGGTGTTGTGGGAGGATCCGGTTAAGGTAGCCGAGAAGCTCGTCCCCTTTGCCGCTTCAATACATCTCAAGGACTGGCAATACTCGTGGGACCGCGGTGTCTCGCGCAGGAAGGGGTGTGCTTTGATGGAGGGCGACGTTGCAGTGGAAGCTATCTACTCTCTAATTCGGAGATCCAGTCCCAAAACGCCTGTAACCATTGAGGTTGCAACGGTCGGTCCCGAGGGCTCCGTGTGCTTACTTGCAGAAGAGGAGCTCAATGTCAAACAGAGTGTCGAAAGAGTTGTGAGGTTGGAGGAGCAGATCTGTCGGAACTCCGATTAGTGCCAGACCGCGCCACGGTTCGCGTGTTGCCTCAAACAAGGATGTTACGATAGGCACTATGGATGCCTCAGATAAGATGTCACTCTAGCTGATTGCTGTAGAGTTTGTGTATGAGATCATTGATGTTGCGGA
>Ga0068707_1000176_pt1 | contig 36447 bp, 33 predicted proteins | sample YNPNPMetaG_FD_66600 | JGI IMG/M metagenome (GOLD analysis project Ga0068707, IMG submission 66600) | Anoxygenic and chlorotrophic microbial mat microbial communities from Yellowstone National Park, USA - YNP NP MetaG | ecosystem: Environmental > Aquatic > Thermal springs > Hot (42-90C) >... | reverse complement strand
CCCGCCAGGCCCTCCATGTGACCTTTGGCAGCGTCCTCACCGCCCAAGACGCGGCGGGGCATTATCTCTTTCGCGACCGTCTATTCGCCGTCCTAGAGGGGGACGAGGAGGCCCATTATGCTGCCCTCGAAACCCATATCCTCAAACATATCCTACCTTTTAGCAACTGAGAGGAGAGCATGTCCATGGATCCGGAGTACATCAACCGTCTGTTCAATGTGCAGGGCAAGGTGATCGTCATCACCGGCGGTGGGGGCATCCTGTGCAGCACCATGGCCAAGGGCCTGGCCAAGGCCGGGGCCAAGGTGGCCGTGCTGGACCTGATGGTGGACGCCGCCAAGAAGGTGGCCGATGAGATCGTTGCCCAAGGTGGCGAGGCCATCGCCGTGTATGCCGACGTGCTCAACAAAGAGGCGCTGCAAAAGAGCGCCCAGGAAGTGCTGAGCAAGTACGGCACGGTGGACGCCCTCATCAACGGCGCCGGCGGGAACAAGAAACAGGCCACCACCGCCCCCGACCTCTCGTTCTTTGACCTGCCCCAGGACGCCTTCCAATGGGTGTTCAACCTCAATTTTATCGGCACGCTGCTGCCTACCCAGGTTTTCGGCAAGCTGATGGCGGAAAAGGGCGAGGGGGTGATCTTGAACATCGCCTCGGTCAACGCCTTCAAGCCCCTGACCAACATCCCCGCCTACTCGGCGGCCAAGGCGGCGGTGAAAAACTTTACCGAGTGGTTGGCCGTGCACATGTCGCAGAATTATTCCACCAAGATCCGGGTTAATGCCATCGCGCCGGGGTTTTATTTGACCAACCAGAACCGCTTCCTGCTCATTGACGAAAAGACAGGCGAGGCCACACCCCGCGGGCGGACCATCATCGCCCACACGCCCATGGCCCGCTACGGCGATCCGGAGGAGCTTTTGGGCACCGTCATCTGGCTGCTTTCGCCGGCCTCCCAGTTCGTCCACGGCGTGACGGTGTTGGTGGATGGCGGCTTTTGCGCCTTTGGTGGTGTGTAAGAGGACGCGGATTGGCACGGATGGCACGGTTTCCCACGGATCAGGATACGGAGTAAGAAAAGGTGTCTCCGTGTTGATCCGTCCGATCTGTGGTATCCGTGTCCTTGGAGACCCAAAAGAGGACAATGACGACGAAAGGAGTGAGCTATGTCTGGTTTCCCCGAAACGGCGCGACCCTTGGTGGAGCTGCAGCCGCAAAAGCCCTTCTTTGTGGGCATTGATTCCGATGGCTGCGCCTTTGACACCATGGAGATCAAGCACAAGGAGTGTTTCACCCCTAACATCATCAAGTATTGGGATCTGCAGCCCGTGAGCAAGTATGCCCGCGAGGCTTGCGAGTTCGTCAACCTTTACTCCAAGTGGCGCGGGATCAACCGCTGGCCGGCGTTGGTGATGGTCTTTGACCTGCTCAGGGAGCGCCCGGAAGTGCAGCGCCGCAAGGCCGTCATTCCGGAGGCGCCCAAGATCCGCGAGTTTATCAAGTCGGGCCTGCCCCTGAGCAACGACTCGCTGGCCAAGGTGGTGGCCGAGACGGGCGACCCCGAGCTCACCAAGGCCCTGGCCTGGAGTAAGGCCGTCAACGAGACCATCGCCGACATGGTCCACGGCGTGCCGCCCTTCCCATATGTCCGCGAGAGCCTGGAGCTCCTCGCCCAGCACGCCGATATCATCGTCGTCTCGCAGACCCCGGAGGAGGCGCTGGTGCGCGAATGGCAGGAGCACCACATTGATGGCTATGTGCGCTTTATCGCTGGGCAGGAGCGGGGCACGAAATCGGAACACATCCGCTATGCGTCCTGGGGCAAATATCCCGACGACCACAAATTGATGATTGGCGACGCCCCCGGCGATCTCAAGGCCGCGCGGGACAATCATGCCTTCTTTTTCCCCATCAACCCCGGTCGTGAGGACGAGAGCTGGGAGCGGTTCTACCGAGAGGGTGTTCATCGGTTCATGGCGGGCACCTTCGGCGGCGCCTATGAGGCGGAGCTGATCGCCGAGTTTGAGAAGCTCTTGCCCGATACGCCGCCCTGGAAACGTTAGCGAAGGAGTACCATGGTCATCGGCAAAGGTTACACCGATCGTTTTCTCACCGAGGAAGAGGCGCGCCAGGTCTTTAAACAGGGCGTGGCGCAGCTCGATGTGGCCGGCAAAAAGGTGCTGGTCATCATTCCCGATAGCACCCGCAGCGGCCCCATCCCCCTCTGCTTCCGCGCCCTGGTGGAGTACCTCTCCCCCTCGGTGGCCCAATTGGATTTCCTCATCGCCCTGGGCACCCATCGGCCCATGACGGAGGAACAGCTCTGCAAGCATCTGGGCATCACCGTGGCCGAGCGCCACAGCACCTACGCCAAGATCGGCCTCTACAACCACGATTGGCAGCATGGCCTGAAGCACATCGGCACCATCTCGGCCCAAGAGATCCGGGAACTGAGTAACGGTTTGATGGAGCTGGATCTGCCTGTGCGGATCAACGGCCGCATCTTTGCCTACGATCACCTGATCGTTTGTGGCCCCGTCTTCCCGCACGAGGTGGTGGGGTTCTCCGGCGGCAACAAGTATTTCTTCCCCGGCATCGCCGGCGGCGAGGTGATTGACGTCACCCATTGGCTCAGCGCGGTGATCACCAACGTCAAGACCATCGGTCGCCAGAATACCCCCGTGCGTCGGGTGGTGAACCGGGCGGCCAGTTTCATCCCGTTGCCCAAGTCCTGCTTCAGCATGGTGGTCAAGGGGCATCATGACCTAGCCGGCCTCTATTTCGGCACGCCGGAGGAATCTCAGGAGGCGGCGGCCGCCCTTTCGGCCCAGGTGAACATCGTCTATGTGGACAAGCCCTTCAAGCTGGTCATCTCGGTGATGCCCGAACTGTACGACGACCTGTGGACGGCGGCCAAGGGCGTGTACAAGATGGAGCCGGTGGTGGCCGATGGCGGCACGGTGATCGTCTATGCCCCGCACATCAACGAGGTCTCGTACACCCACGGCCACATCTTGGATCGCATCGGTTACCATGTGCGCGACTATTTCTTGAAGAACTGGGAGCGCTTCAAGGATGTTCCTTGGGGTGTTTTGGCCCATGCCACCCACTGCAAGGGCTCCGGCACGTATGAGAACGGCGTGGAGAAACCGCGGATGAACGTGGTCCTGGCCACGGGCATCCCCAAGGAGCGCTGCGAGCGGATCAACCTGGGGTATCTGGACCCGGCCACCCTAAACCTGGATGCCTACAGGGGACGGGAGGCGGAGGGGATTTTGGTGGTTCCCCGGGCCGGGGAGATGTTGTATCGCCTGCGAGAACAATAGGAGGAAAGGACCATGGACAAGTGCGATATTGGCCTGATCGGCCTGGCGGTGATGGGCGAAAACTTGGTGTTGAACATGGAGCGCAACGGCTTTTCTGTGGCGGTCTATAACCGCACGGCCGAGCGCACCCAAACCTTCGCCGCGGGGCGCGCCCAGGGTAAAAAGATCAAGCCCTGCTATTCCCTGCAGGAGCTGGCGGATTCCCTGACCAAGCCCCGCAAGGTGATGTTGATGGTCAAGGCGGGCGACCCGGTGGACGAGGTCATCGGCCAGCTCAAGCCGGTGCTGGAGCCGGGAGACCTGATCATTGATGGCGGGAACTCGTTCTTCAAGGATACCGAGCGACGCGCCGCGGCGTTGGCCCAGGACAAGATCAACTACATCGGCACGGGGGTCTCGGGCGGCGAGGAGGGGGCGCTGTGGGGCCCGGCCATCATGCCCGGCGGCCAGCCGGAGGCCTACAAGTTGGTGGAGCCGATCTTTACCGCCATCGCCGCCAAGGCCGAGGGGGAGCCGTGCGTCACCTACATCGGCCCGCGCGGGGCGGGGCATTACGTCAAGATGGTGCATAACGGCATCGAGTACGGCGATATGCAGCTCATCGCCGAGGCCTATGACATCCTGCATCGCGCCCTGAACCTCTCGGCCCAGGAGCTGCACGATATCTTTGCCGAGTGGAACGAGGGCGAGCTGAAATCCTACCTCATCGAGATCACCCGCGACATCTTTGCCAAGATAGATGAAGAGACCGGCCAGCCCTTGGTGGAGCTGATCTTGGATGAGGCCCAGCAAAAGGGCACGGGCAAGTGGACCTCGCAGAACGCCCTGGACCTGGGCGCGCCCCTGCACACCATCAACGCCGCCGTGGAATCGCGCATCATCTCGGCCTACAAGGCCGAGCGGGTGGCGGCGAGCAAGGTGCTCTACGGCCCTGTGGCCCAATACACCGGCGAAAGGGCCCAACTCATCCGCGATGTGCGCAACGCCCTCTATGCCAGCAAGATCTGTTCCTATGCCCAGGGCTTGGCTCTGCTCAGCGCGGCCTCCAAGGAATATGACTATAACCTGAATCTGGGGGCCATCGCCAAGATCTGGCGCGGCGGCTGCATCATCCGGGCGCAATTCCTGAACGATATCACCGCCGCCTATCAGCGCAACCCCCAACTCACCAACCTGCTGCTCGATCCCTATTTCAAAGAGGCCATCTTGACCCGCCAGGCCTCGCTGCGGCGGGTGGTGCAGACGGCGGTGGGGCTGGGGATCCCCTGCCTCGCCATGAGCGCCTCGCTGGCCTATTTCGATGCGTACCGCAGCGAGCGGCTGCCGGCCAACCTCACCCAGGCCCAACGCGACTATTTTGGCGCCCATACCTATCGCCGCATTGATAAAGAGGGCGTCTTCCACACCGAGTGGACAAAATAGGTCCCCGGGCAACCTGCGGCCAGCCCTTAGGGCTGGCCGCTTTTTTATCGGCCAGTTGCGCCCTTGCGCCGCGTGCAGGGCAACGCCAAGGAGAGCGCTCCGGCGATGAGGGCAAAGAGGATGGCCGCGACAAAGGCGGCAGGGTAGGAGAGGGCCTCCACCAGCCAACCGCCTAGGGTGGGGGCGAGCATCGTCGCCGCACCCAGGGTGTTGAGCAGACCGATGTAGAGGGGGCGGCGGGTCTCGTCGGCATATTCCAGGATCCAGTTGAAAAAGGGCCAGCCGGCGGAGCTGGCATAGATCCCCAGGAAGAAATAGAGCAGGAGATAAAGATAGAGCACGCCCTCGCCCACCGCGCGCTGCAGCGGTGCCGCGCTCAAGGCCAAGAGAGGCGGCACCATGGAGAGGACGATCAAGACGCGCATGTTGACCAAAGGGCCCCAACGGTCTTGGGTGGCGCCCAAGACCAGCCCGGCCACGAGGGAGCCCACCACCTGTGCCGAAAGGAACAGGCCCACGGCGGCGTCGCTCAGCCCCAGGTGGCGCGTGGCATAGAGCACGTAAAAGGAGCTGGCCAGGCCGGCGAACCCGCCGATGATGCGCACGATGATCAGCCGCACAAAATGGCCATCCTTGGCCAAGATCCACGGCAAGCTCCTGAGCACCGCGCCCACGCTGGGTACATTCTCCGCGGATTGGGCGGCCTCCGGCTCGCGGATGGCGCTGAGAAAGATGGCGGAGATGAGAAAGGTGATGGCCGCGGCCGCCAAGAGCAGGGCGTGGTTTTCCGGGAACCCCAAGGGGCTGCCCTCGCCCAAGAGATAGCGCGCCACCATGCCCACGCCCACGCCTCCCAGCCCGCCGAGCATCTGGCCGATGCCCAGAAGCCGTCCGCGGCGGTTGGCGGGGATGGTCTTGGCCAGGACGCTGAACCAGGGCACGCTGACCACGGCGTCTAGGGCAAAGAACACCACCACGCCGCCCATCACCGCGGCCAGGGCCAGGCCGGGAAGTTGGAGTCCCCAGCGCCAGAGGATGCCCGCCACCAGCAAAAAGATGGGGCGCCCTATCCAGGCCCAACGGCGCATGATGGGCGTCTGGCGCGGTTTGTGGGCGATGGCGCTGGCCACCAACAGCTGGGGCAGCAGCCAGGCCCCGCCCTGGAGGCCGCTGGCCAGGCCCACGATGACGCTGGAACCGCTCAGTTTGAGGATGAGGGAGGGCAGGATGGTGGTGGTGCCCAGGAAGCTCATGGCGACGGTAAAGAGCGCCGACTCGAGCATAAAGACGGGCGCGTTCCAGCGAAAATGGGGCGGATCGGGCTCCTCTAGGGCCAGGCGCCGGGAGGCTGGGTCGGTCAAGGTTTCTCTCCTGGAGCATGATGGCACGGATGCGCTGCCACTGTATGCATCTGGTCTGGCGACGTCAAATCTAGGCTGGCGTTATCGCTGTTCCTTGGGCTTGTGCCAGGTTTGCCAGGCAAAGAACATGTCGGGATAGAAATCCAGGCTGCGGAACAGGGCATCGGAGTGCGCCTGGGCCTCGGCCAGGGCGTCAGGGGCAAGGTCCCAGCCCACCGCGCCGACGTTCTCCTCAATCTCGGCCGGCGTGCGCGCCCCCACCAAGGCCGTGGTCACTCCGGGTTGTTCCAACACCCAGCGCAAGGCCAGTTGCGCCATGGTCACGCCCAGCCTCTTGGCCAACGGACGCAACTGGGCCACCATCTCCAGACATTTACGATAATTTTCGGGCTGGAAGAGCACGGTGCGTGGGCGTTGGTCGCCCTCTGGGAACTGGGTGTGCAAGGTCAAGGTATCGGTCAGGATGCCCTGAGCGAGGCTGCTATAGGTGACCACGCCGATCCCGTGTTCCCGGCAAAAGGGCAAGACGTCGGCCTCGATAAAGCGCCAGATCATGTTATAGGGGGGCTGGAGGGCATCGATGGTGCCGTACTCCATGGCCTTGCGCAGGATGGGCAAGGTAAAATTGGAGACCCCCACGGCGCGGATCAACCCCTCGCGGCGCAGCGCCTCCAAGGTCGTCATGGTCTCAACGATAGGTTGGTCAAAATTGGGCCAATGGACAAAGTAGAGGTCGATATAATCGGTTTGCAGACGGGATAGCGATCCCTCCAGCGCCTTGCGTATGGCCTCCGGGGCGAGATGCGCGGGGGCAACCTTGGTGGCAATATAGACCTCATGCCGGCGGCCCTTCAGCCCCTGGCCCAGGATCTCCTCGGAATGGCCGGCGCCGTAGGCCTCCGCCGTGTCAAAGAGGTTGACCCCCAGTTCCAGGCTGCGCTGGATGGTGCGGATAGATTCGGCATCGTCTGCGCCGCCCCATTGCGCGCCGCCCATAGGCCAACAGCCCAAAGCGACCACGCTGACGTACAGATCGGTTTGACCCAGTTGTCGTTTCTCCATAGTGCCCCCTTGATGCTTTAGCGACCGGCACGCAAGTTCGCCACACTGCGGTGTTCCAAGCTGAAACAAGGCTCCCACTGCGGTGGTTCGTGCTCCCAGGTAAAAGACCCCAAATGGCCGGGGGCGATGTTGCGTAGCAGGTTCATGGGACACGCTCCTTAAAATTTGGATGTCAATCCTTGCGCCGATGGGATAGAGCCGCAGGGTTGGCCACAAACTCGGGCAGTTCGCCTCTGGCCAGGGCCAACGCGGCGCGCCCCACCCGGCGGCGCAGCGAGGCAAAGGTGGCATCGGCCCAGGACGCTGTGTGGGGCGTGAGCACCACGTTGGGCAACCGACAGAAGGGGTGGTCCTGGCCGATGGGCTCGCTCTCAAACACGTCCAGGCCGGCGCCGGCGATCCAGCCCTCCTGCAGGGCCCGGATCAGGTCAGCCTCGTTGACCACCGCGCCCCGGCTGGTGTTGATAAAATAGGCGGTGGGCTTCATCCGCCGGAAGAAGGCGGCGTCGATCATCCCTTTGGTCTGGGGGGTGGCCGGCACGTGGCAAGAGACGTAATCGGCACGTGCGGCCAATTCCTCCAGATCCACGCGCTCCACCCCCGCTTGCGCAAAGACCTCCGGGGCCACGTACGGGTCGTAGGCGATGACGCGCATATCCAACACCTGGGCCCGTTTGGCCAGGGCGCGGGCGATGTTGCCAAAGGCGATCAGCCCCAAGGTTTCGTCGTGGATGGTGCCCATGGGCTCCAAAAGGGCCCGGGCGGCGGCCCAACCCTGCTGGCGCAGGGTGTTATCGAGCCGCACGATCTTTTTGGCGCAGGCGAGGAGGAGCACCAAGGCGTGGTTGGCCACTTCGGCGATGCAAAAATCGGGGAAATTGGCCACCAGCACGCCATAGTCGCTGGCGGCGTCCAGGTCAATGGTATCCACACCGATACCATAGCGCACCACACCTTTCAGGCGGGGGCCTGGGCGAACACCTCGCGGGTGTAGGGCTCACCGTAGCACAGGGCCACGTCGGCGTCGCGCACCGCCGCTGCCACCTCCGCCGGCGTCTTGCAAGGGCCGCGCAGGACCAGCTCGATATCCGGCGCGTTCAGCGCCTCCCGCTCTTCGGGCAGGGGCGCGCCGGGCTGGGCTCCGGTATGAACGACGATCTTTTTGTTCATGGCACCGTCCTTTCTCCAGGGTTTTGTTTCGCCCTCGGCGAGGCAAGAGGATGATAAACCGGTTTGGGCATCTGTCAATGCCGGGCGCAAGGGGGCGCGCCAGGTTCCTGGGAGATGCAGTGGACCTGGTTTTGCGCTATAATCGGGATGCCGCTGCCATCAGCCTGATTTGTCAAAACAGCCGGTCTGCATATATTCTCCAAGAGAATATTCTCGAAATTCGGTTTCCGTTCACGCATGTCAAAGGGGGAACGATGGACACCACGCGCCTGGTTTTGTTGGGATTGTTGCGGGGTGGCGCCCGCTATGGGTATCAGCTCGGCAAAATGCTCCAAGAGGAGCGCTACCGCGATTGGGCCACCGTGCCCACGGCTTCCCTCTACCGCGAGTTGGGGCATCTGGCCGATGAAGGCCTGATCGAGCGGGTGGGCGTGGAGGCCGCCGCCGGCCGGCCGGCGCGGGTGCTCTATCGTTTGACGGCGGCGGGGGAGGAGGAGTTGAGGCGCCTGCTGCGCGAGGCGTGGAGCGAGATCGCCCCTTGGGGTTCGCCCCAAGATAGCGCCGTCTTTTTCCTGGAGGCGTTGCCCACCCAGGAGGCAGCGGAGCTTCTGCGGCAACGGTTGCAGCGCCTGGAGGAGGAGGCCGACCGTCTGCATCGCCCCGCCCGCGAAGGCCAAACCTCGCCGCTCTTGGAGGCGATCTGGGAGCATGCCCGCCTGCGCTGCCAGAGCGAGATTGAGTGGACGCGCGCCCTCTTGGCGCGCCTGGAGGCGGGGGATCTGGCGCCCGAGCCGGCGCTCCCGGCCCAGGCCGCGCAGCCGGCGCCGCGCCCCCCACGGCGCACCACGGAGGGGCTGGGCGCCTTTACCTTTGTCCTGCATACCCATCTGCCCTATTGCCGCCTGGCAGGGCGTTGGCCCCACGGCGAAGAATGGATCCATGAGGCCGCCGCGGAGACATACGTGCCCCTGCTCAACGCCCTGTACGATCTCCGCGAGGAGGGCGTGCCGTACAAACTGACTCTCAGCCTCACCCCCGTCCTCACCGAGCAGTTGGCCGATGTGGATATCCAGCAACATTTCATCCTCTATCTGGAGGACGAGATCGAGGCGGCCGAGCTGGATATCCCCCGCTTTGGCGAGGAGGGACAGCCCCATCTGGAATATTTGGCCACCTTTTATCGCGATTTTTACACCCAGGTGCGCGATGCGTTTCTGCAGCGCTTCTCCGGCGATATCATCGGCGCCTTTCGTCAGCTCCAGGATGAAGGTTATGTGGAGATCATCACCTCTGCCGCCACCCATGGCTATCTCCCCTTGCTCTCCCGGGATGCTTCCATTTATGGGCAGTTGCGGGCGGGGGTGGAGAGCTACCGACGGCACTTTGGCCGGGCGCCCAGGGCCATCTGGCTCCCCGAGTGCGCCTATCGCCCGGCCTATCAGGATTATGATAACATCGTGCGCCCTGCCCTGGAAGAGTTTCTCGCCCCGCTGGGCCTCACCTGCTTTTTTGTCGAGACCCACGCCATCGAGGGCGGGCGCCCGGTGGGCAAGGCCGCCGGCGAGGTGGCCATCGGCCCCTATGGGGCCATTCAGCGCCGCTATGTCATCCCCATGGCCGCAGAGCGGGCGCCGGAAGGCACCACCTTCTCCGCCTATTATGTGGTGGGCAGCGCCAAAGGCTTGACGGATCCCCCCGTGGCCGTCATCGGGCGCAACAACCGCACCGGCCAACAGGTCTGGTCCGGCGAATGGGGCTATCCGGGCGATGCGGATTACCGCGAGTTCCACAAAAAAGATCACCAATCCGGCCTGCAATATTGGCGGGTGACGGGTCCGCGGGTGGATCTGGGGGATAAAGACTATTACCATCCCGATTGGGCCGCCCACAAGGTGAGCCAACATGCCAACCACTTTGTGGGGTTGGTGGAACAATTGCTGCGGGATTATCACGCCCAGAGTGGTCGCTACGGGCTTATCGCCTCCAACTATGATACGGAGCTCTTTGGCCATTGGTGGTTCGAGGGGGTACGCTGGATCCAAGAGGTCTTGCGTGGCTTGGCGCGCAGCGAGGTGGTGGACCTGGTCACCGCCAGCGAGTACATCAGCCGGCATCCGCCGCAAGAGGTGATGGCCGTGCCGGAGAGCTCCTGGGGCACCGGCGGCACCCACTGGACCTGGGATAACCCCGATACCCACTGGCTTTGGGAGCCGCTTCATCAGGCCGAGCGCCGCATGGAGGCCCTGGTGGCAAGTTTCTCCCCCGCGGAGGGCGAGGTTCGCCTGGCCCTCAACCAGGCCGGCCGGGAGCTGTTGCTCCTGCAGGCCAGCGATTGGCCCTTTTTGATCACCACCGGCCAGGCCAAACAATACGCGGTGGAGCGTTTTCACGGCCACTTGGAGCGCTTCCATCGCCTGGCCAACTTGTTGGAGCAAGGAGACCTGACCGAGGCCGCCCGGCTCGCCGTGGAGCTGTACGAGGTGGACAAAGTCTTCCCAGAGCTGGATTATCGCTGGTTTGCCGCGCGGCAAGGACGGGCAGAATGACCTGGCGCAGAGGGATATAGTGAGGCTTTACGTTGGGCAAGGGCAGCGCTTTGCGTGGGCCAGGATGTGGTAGCGGCCGGCCCTTGACGCCCGGTGCCGACGGCGCTATAGTCTGGTTGGCGGTGTAGACTCTTGAAGGTGAGAGGTCATGCCCAAGGCGACGGCAGAACGCGCACAACCTCTGTATCAGCGGGTCATCCAAGATATCTGCGCCCACATCGAAAGCGGCCAGTGGCGCCCTGGCGACAAGTTGCCCAGCGAGCACGCGCTGTGCGAGCGCTACGGCGTCAGCCAGATTACGGTGCGCAGGGCGCTGCGCGAGCTGGCCCAGGCGGGACGGGTTTACAGCCACCACGGTTTGGGCTGGTTCGTCAGCGTGGAGAGGGCGGCCCAGGCTGCCGAGGTGACCCTGCTCCTCTTTGACCTCAATGAGGGCTATGCTCCCGTGGTGCATGCGTTGGCGCAGGCGTTATACCCCCATGGGGTCGTCTTGCGGTTGGCCTTGGTGGAAGGACCCGGTGAGGACGAAGCGGAGGCGGTGGCCGGGGCCATCGCCCGGGGCGCCGGCGCGCTGGTGCTGGATGTGACCGGCGAGGAGCGCCGCCTGATCCAACGGTACCATCGCCTGTTGCGCAACGTGGAGATCCCCGTGCTTTTTTTGCGCCACGAGGTGAACGGACTGGATGTGCCCGCAGCCATCTTGGATGAGGCCAGCTGCATGGAACAGCTCACCCGCCATATTCTGGCCTTGGGGCATCAACGGGTGGCCTATGCGGGCAACGATCCTGCCTTGGTGGAGGGACAGCGGCAATACTGGGGTTTTGCCACCACCCTGTGGGATCATGGATTGGAGCTGCCCTTGGATTGGGTCTTTACCGGCGACCTCGCGGCGGAGCGGGAGGCGGCCCGTTTCCGCCGCGCCTTCCAAGGTGCCGAGCGACCCACGGCCCTCGTCTGCGCCTCCGCGCTCCAGGCGGCGGAGGCCATGCATCTCTTGCGCGAGCTGGAACTGCACTGCCCGGAGGACGTGGCCATCGTGGCTCTGGGCGATAGCGCTTTCGCTCCCCTTTTGCCCACGCCCCTCACCACCTTTCGCCTGGCCCTGGCCGAGCTGGGCCAGGCTGCCGCTCAGTTGCTCCTCGAACTGGTGGCCGGCCATCCTGTTCAAAGCGTTCGCCTCACCGGCGAGCTGGTTGTGCGCCAAAGCTGTGGTGCCCACGCTGCCCGAACCTAGCTCGTAAGAATCCTTGAGATGCTTGTGGCGTTCTCTATCCTCAGTTACGGTGGAATGCTTTCGGCTTGCCGGGGACTTGCTCAGCTGAGGGGATAGGGCACGTTGCGCCAGCCCGGCCGCGGCCGGGGGAAATGTCCGTTCTGCAAAAGAGCGTGCAGCCGGCGCCGCAAGGCTGCCAGTTCCTCTGGCGCGATCAATGCGGAGAGAGCTTGGACCAGCGGAGCTCCCTCTTGCGCCAAGGCGGCCTGCAGCCGGCCTAGTTCCTCTGCCATCTCTGGCGGGATGGGCTGCCCGGCATAATCCCAGATCACCGTGCGGAGCTTGTACTCCACATGAAAGGTGAGGCCGTGGTCAATGGCCCACACCTGATCCTCTGGGCCCAGAAGGAGGTGCCCCCCTTTGCGGTCGGCGTTGTTGACCACGACATCGAACAGGGCGATGCGTTGCAGCTCGTCCTGGCGCGCCGGCGATTGGCGCCAGGTGAAATAGTGGGCCTCCTCATCCACGTCCACGTAGAGCTGCACCGAGCCGAGCCCCAGCGGTCCTTGGCGCAGCACCACCGGTGGGATGGCCGGCCAGCCCAAACTTTGGCCCAGGAGAAAGGTGGCCACCTCGCGGCGGCAGAGGGTGCCGGCGGGAAAATCCCACAGGGGGCGTTCGCCGCGGGCGGGCTTGTAGATGGCACAGAGCGCGCCCTCTGGGGCGTGCACCCGCGCCAAGAAGGCGGCGTTGGAGCTCCACACCAAGCGTCCCTCGAGTTTCAGCTCACCTTGGGCCAACAGGGCCAGGATCTCGGCGGTAGAAAGGGGCGCCATGGGCGGAGGAGGGCGGCTCAGACTGTGGGGACCTGATCGTGGCCATTGCCCCGGGGGCAGAAATGGCCGCCGGGGTCTATGGGGTTGCCACAGAGGGTACAGATGGGCCGCCCTTGGCCGGCGACCTCCCGGGCCACGCGGCTGAGGGCGCGCATCTGCCCCAGGCCGGCCCAAAAGCGGGCCACCTGGAGGGGCGGGCCCTCTGCTGCGCCGGTCTCGGCGGCCTCCTGCACCACCAGCACCAGCAGCCCGCTGGCCTGGTCGAAGGCCAACGCCATCTGTCCCGCGACAAAGGCTGGCTCCACCGGCTGGCGCAGGGCCAGCGCGTCACCGGAGGGCTCCTCCAGGCTCGAGACGGGGCGCAGTTCCCGCTGCTCCAACTCTTCCAGAATCGTCTCGATGGCCCGGGCCAGGGCCACCACCTGTTCCTTTTCCAGTTTCAGGCTGATCATCCGTTCGCCCTGGCTGGCTTGGAGGAAAAAGGTGCGTCGGCCCGGCTGGCCCACCGCTCCGATGGTGATGTGGGAGGTGGGATTAAACTCGTACACTACTTCTGACATAGGTCTCCCCAGGTTTGCCCGGCGCTACGCTTCGGCCAGCCAGCGCCCCGTGGCCTCCAGGATGGGCAGCTTGGCCGCCAGGTTTTGCCGGCGCAGGGGCAGCACATCCACCAGGTCAAAACCGCAGGTGCGGAGCACCCTCTCCAGGCTCACAGCGCATGTGGGCCCTCCGCCTCCTCCGCCGCCGGCCACGCAGAGCCCCACGGCCCGTTTATCGGCGATGCCGGCGCGGCCGGCATCGTGCATGCAGATGCGGCGCAAGCGGTCGGTGAAGGCCCGCAGGCTCTCGCTGAGATCGCCGAAATAGACGGGTGTGGCGAACACGGCCAGGTCCGCCGCTTTGATCTGGGCCACCAGGTTGGCGAAATCATCCTGGATGATGCAGCGGCCCTCGCTGCGGCAGATGCCCCAGCCGTCGTCTTCACACTGGCGGCAACGTTCGAGATGGCGGGTGGGCAAAAAGATGATCTCGCCCTGGCCGCCCCGCTCCTTCCAGCCCTGGAGCAACGCCTGGGCTGCCTTGGCCGTCTGGCCTGCAGGATTGCGGCTGCCGGAGAGGATGATGCATTGCATGATGGCACCTCCCAAAAGGGTTAAGATCTCTGAGCGCTGCCTTGACAAAGGCGAACAGGATGCTTGCCCATTTGCACACCATCAGGATAATCGCTAGGGGAAACTCTGTCAAACCTTTGGGCCGCCGTCCTTGCGGGGCGGTTTGAGCGCCGGAGCAAGAGGGCGTATAATGCGCCCCGACACCACCCATCCGGGAGGCAGAACGGTGCCCTCTCCCCTGATCGGTATTCCCGGCAGCAATAAAGACGAATCCTTTGTCCTGCGCAAGCCTTATGCCCGCGCCATCGCCGAGGCGGGCGGTTTGCCCGTCATCTTGCCCTTGATCCACGATGAGGGCCTGCTCTGCTCCCTTTATGCGCGCCTGGACGGCCTGCTTTTTAGCGGCGGGGGGGATCTATCCCCCGCCCACTATGGCGGGGAGGATAACGGCAGGCTCAACAACATAGATCCTGAACGTGATGCGGTGGAGCTCCTCCTGGCCCGCTGGGCCTTGGCGGAGGGGAAGCCTGTTTTGGGCATCTGTCGCGGGATCCAGCTCCTCAATGTGGCCGCCGGCGGCACGTTGATCCAGGATATCCCCAGCCAGTTCCCCGGCGCGCTGGCGCACTGGGTCCGCGCCTCCGGCCATCGTCCGGCCCATGAGGTGGAGCTCGTCCCCGGCACGCTCCTGGCGGATATCCTCCTGGCCGGGGAGGCTTCGCGCCCCCTGGGCGTCAACAGCCGCCATCACCAAGCGGTGTGCCGGGTGGCGCCAGAGTTTGTGGTCAGCGCCCGCGCCCCCGACGGGATCATTGAAGGGCTCGAGCGCCCTCAGACCCAAGGGGGTTTCGCCGTAGGCGTCCAGTGGCACCCGGAGGATCTGGTGCCCGGCGATCTCCCCATGGAGCGCCTCTTCCGGCGCTTTGTGGCCGCCTGTGGCCGTTGAGGCACGTCCATGATCTCAGTCACCCCTTCCCGCCCCCCGACGCCGGACGATCCCATCGGTGTGTTCGATTCCGGAGTGGGCGGCTTATCGGTGGTGCGGGCCTTGGTGGCACAACTGCCCCAGGAGAACCTGCTCTACGTGGCCGATGCGGCCCATTGCCCTTATGGAGCGCGCGCGCCGGAGGAGATTCGCCATTTGAGCGAGGGGATCAGCCGCTATCTCATCGCCCAAGGCGCCAAAGTGGTGGTGGTGGCCTGCAACACGGCCTCGGCGGCGGCGCTGAGGCATCTGCGGGAAACCTTCCCCCAAACGCCCTTTGTGGGCATGGTGCCGGCCGTCAAGCCGGCGGCGCAGCTCACCCAGAGCGGCGTGGTGGGAGTGTTGGCCACGCCCATCACCATCGGTGGCGCCCTCTATGAGGAGGTGGTGGAGCAATATGGGGTGGGGGTGCGGGTGATCTCGCGGGCCTGTCCGGGCCTGGTGGAGCGGGTGGAGGAAGGGGACCTGGATGGCCCCGCGACGTTGGAGCTTGTGCGCGATTGCGTCACCCCTCTCTTGCGCGCCGGGGCCGATACCCTGGTATTGGGCTGCACCCATTACCCCTTTTTGATCCCTCTCCTGCGCCGCCTGGTGGGCGATGGGGTACACATCCTGGAACCCAGCGACGCCGTCGCCAGGCAGACGGGGCGGGTGTTGGGCCGCCTGGGCCTCCTGCGCAGAGGCGGTGAGGCGCCCTGGGCCCTTTACACCACCAGCGGCGAGCCCCGGCGCTTGGCTGTGGCTGTGGAGCGCCTCCTGGGGCAAAAGGCCGACGTGCGCCAACTGCTTTGGCGTGGAGATAGCCTCGGAGAAAGGTAGGCGCGCGCGACGGAGATGGCCTCTCAGCGGGAGGGGGCCCCAGCCTTGCTTTTGCTCTTTACTCCTGCAAAATCTCTTTGGCCTGGGCGATCTGGGCCAGGACGCTGCGGCGCGCCGTGCCGCCGATGACGTTCCGCGCCTCCACCGAGGCCTCGAAGCTGAACACGCCATAGAGATCCGGCCCAAAGGCCGGCGAGAGGCGCCGGTACTCTGCGTACTCGAGCTTGCTCAACGGCACGCCCCGCTCCTCGGCCAAGAGCACCGCTTGGCCCACCAGCCTGTGCGCCTCGCGGAAGGGCAGCCCCCGCTTGACGAGGTAATCGGCCAGGTCGGTGGCCAAAAGGTCCTCGCGCAGCGCGGCCCGCATGCGCTCGGCGTTCACCTCCAAGGTCTCTACCACGCCGGCGACCACGGGCAGCACCCGGGCCAAGGTGTCCAAAGTATCAAAAAGGGGTTCCTTATCCTCCTGCAGGTCTTTATCGTAGGTGGAGGGGAGGCCCTTGAGCACCACCAGCAGGCGCGTCAGGTTGCCCACCAGCCGGCCCGCCTTGCCGCGCACCAACTCCATGCTATCGGGGTTGCGCTTTTGGGGCATGATGCTGGAGCCGGTGGTGTAGCGCTCCGCCAGGCGCAGAAAGCCAAACTCGGCGCTGGACCACAGGATCACATCCTCCGCCAGGCGGCTGAGGTGCAGCCCCAAGATGGCCGCCCAGCTCAGGGTCTCCAGGATCATGTCCCGGTCGCTGACGGCATCCATGCTGTTCTCCGTCACGCCGGCAAAGCCCAGCTCCCGCGCCAACGCCTCGCGATCGAGGCCATAGGCGTTGCCGGCCAACGCGCCGGCCCCCAAAGGACAGCGGGCCACCCGTTTGAGGAGATCGGCGAGCCGCTCCTGATCCCGCTGGAGCATCCAGAAATACGCGAGCAACCAATGGCTGAAGCGCACCGGCTGGGCGGGCTGCAGGTGCGTATAGCCGGGCATGATGACCTCGATCTCGGCCTCGGCCTTGCTCACCAGCGCTTGCTGCGCCTGGCGCAACAAGCGCCCCAGGGCTGGCAGTTCCTCCAACAGGTAAAGGCGCACATCGGTGGCCACCTGGTCGTTGCGGCTGCGGCCGGTGTGGAGCTTGCCCGCCACCGGCCCCACCAGCTCGCCCAGGCGTCGCTCCACGGCGGTGTGGATGTCCTCATCGCCGGGGGCCAGGACGAACGTGCCCTGGGCGAACTCGGCGGCCACCTGTTCCAGGCCGGTGATGAGGGTCTGCGCCTCCTCCACCGTGAGCACCCCCGCCCGGGCCAACGCCCGGGCATAGGCGATGCTGCCCTTGATATCCACCTGGGCCAAACGCCGATCGAAACCGATGGAGGCGTTCAGCTCCCACAGGAGCGCATCCGTCGGGCCGGTGTAGCGGCCGCCCCAGAGTGTGCCCATGGCGCTAATCCCGCTTGAACTCGGTGTAATCCGGGCCTTCATGGCCCGTCTTCCCTTTGCCTTCCAGGTCCAGCAGGGCGCGCACCTTCATGGAGAGGCCATACAGATTGATGAATCCCTCGGCGTCGCTTTGGTCGTACACATCGTCGGCGCCAAACGTGGCATAGTCCTCGCGATAGAGGCTGTAGGGCGACTTGCGCCCCACCACCCAGCAATTTCCCTTGTATAGCTTGACCCGCACAGTGCCCGTCACCCGTTGCTGGGTGGAACGGACAAAGGCGTCCAGGGCCTCGCGCAAGGGGGTAAACCAGCGGCCATTGTACACCAATTCGGCGTATTTCTGGGCGACGAGGTCTTTGTAATGCATCGTCTCGCCATCCAGCGTGAGGCTCTCCAAGCCCATATGGGCCGTGCGCAGGATGGTGCCGCCGGGGGTCTCGTACACGCCCCGGGACTTCATCCCCACCAGGCGGTTCTCCACCATGTCCACCCGGCCCACGCCGTGGGCGCCGCCCAGGCGGTTCAAGGCCGTGACAAGCTCCACCGGCCCCATGCTGACGCCGTTCAAGCGCACCGGCACGCCCTGGTGAAAGTCAATCTCCACATAGGCCGGCTCGTCGGGGGCCTTTTCGGGGGCGACGGTGAGGACAAACATCTCCTCGTCCGGCTCGCGCCAGGGGTCTTCCAGGCCGCCGCCTTCATGGCTGATGTGCCAGATGTTGCGGTCGCGGCTATAGATGGAGCGGCGCGTCTGGCTCACGGGCACGTTGTGGGCCGCGGCATATTCCAGGGCATCCTCGCGGGAGCGGATGTGCCACTCGCGCCAAGGGGCGATCACCCGCAGCTTGGGGTTCAGGGCCTTGAAGGTCAACTCAAAGCGCACCTGGTCGTTCCCTTTGCCGGTGCAGCCGTGGGCCACGGCATCGGCCCCTTCCAGCTCGGCGATCTCCACCATTCTTTTGGCGATGAGGGGCCGGGCGAAGGAGGTGCCTAGAAGGTACAGCCGCTCATAGACGGCGCCGGCCATGAGGGTGGGAAAGACATATTCGGTGAGGAACTCGCCCCTGAGGTCCTCGATATAGATTTTGCTGGCGCCGCTGGCCAGGGCCTTGGCCTCCAGGCCGTTCAGTTCCTCCTCCTGGCCCAGGTCGGCGGTGAAGCAGACCACCTCGCAGCCATAATTCTCGCGCAGCCAGGGCACGATCACCGAGGTATCCAGGCCGCCCGAATAGGCCAAGACGCACTTGTTCACTTTACCCTTGGGTTGCATGGCGCTCCTCCTGTTGTTGATCCAGATCAATGATCAAAGCCACTTCATCGCAATTGGGGAATTTGGGACAATCGATGCAATCGCCCCAGATCTTGTGGGGCAACATCTCCCGCGAGACAAGGTGAAACCCCAGCCATTCAAAGAACGTTTGATGGTAGGTCAGGGCAAAGACCCGGGGTAGCCCCAAACTGCGGGCCTCCCGCAGCAATGCCTGCACCAGGCGCCGTCCCACGCCTTTTTTGCGCCAACCCTCGGCCACGGCCAGGGAGCGGATCTCGGCGATGTCCTCCCAGACCACGTGGAGCGCGCCACAGCCGATGAGCTCGCCCTCGGCGATGGCCACGGTGAAATCGCGGATGTCTTGGTAGAGGCGATGTTGCGAACGAGGCAACATCTGCCCCTGGGCGGCATAGCCGTTGATGAGCCGCGCCATGGCCGGCACATCTTTGACGGTGGCCTTGCGGATGAGGATGGATTGGTTGTCGCTTTCCGTCACAGAAACCTCCTGTCAGAGCCGGCTAAAGGCCCGGTCGAGGATCTCCACCGCCCGATCCAGCTCGGCCTGGCCCACGATAAGGGGCGGCAGCAGGCGCAACACCCGCGGCCCCGCCTTGCAGGTGATCAGGCCCTCCTCGTAGCCGGCCTGGATCAGCGGTGTCACGTCCCTATCGGTCTCTAATCCCCAGATCAGCCCCCGTCCGCGCACCTGGCGGATTTGGCCGTGGCGCTGTTGCAGCTCCAGCAACCTTCCCTCCAGATAAGACCCCGCCCGGCGCACATGCTCCAGAAATTGGGGGGCCGAGATCTTGTTGACCACCACCTGGGCCACCGCGCAGACCAGGGGGTTGGCAGCGAAGGTGCTGCCGTGGTCGCCCACGGCGACGGTCTCGGCCACCTCTTCTTTGAGGAGGGTGGCGCCCATGGGCAGGCCGCCGGCCAGGGGCTTGGCCAAGGTCATGAGATCGGGCTGGACGCCATAGAACTCGTGGGCCCACAGCGTGCCCGTGCGTCCCAGACCGCATTGCACTTCGTCAAAGATGAGCAGAACTTGGCGTTCCGTGCAAAGCTGGCGCAGGCCGCGGAGGAATTCCGTCGTAGCCAGGTTCACGCCGCCCTCTCCCTGCACCGGCTCCACGATGCAGGCGCAGGTCTTTTCGTCCAGCAGGGCCTCGGCCGAGGCCAAATCGTTAAAAGTGGCGAACTTGGCCCCCGGCACCAGGGGACGGAAGGGATCTTGGTAATGCGGGCGCGGCGTCACCGCCAGGGCGCCCATGGTGCGCCCGTGGAACCCCTCGCTGAAGGCCAGGATCTCGTTCTTCTCCGGGCCGAAGCGGACCTTGGCCCATTTGCGGGCGAATTTGAGCGCCGCCTCTGCTGCCTCGGTGCCTGAATTGCAAAAGAATACCTTATCGGCGAAAGAGCGCTCCACCAACATCTGGGCGAGCTGGGCCTGGGGCGCCGTGAGGTATAAATTGGAGACGTGGATGAGCCGCTCGGCCTGCTCGTGCAGCGCCCGGCGCACGTCAGGATCGCCGTATCCCAGGGCATTGACGGCGATGCCGCTGACGAAATCCAAGTAGGCGCGCCCCTCGGTATCGTAAAGGTAGGCCCCCTCTCCCCGTTCCAAGACAAAGGGGGCACGGGCATACGTGGCCAGGACATAGCGCTCATCTAACGCGCGGATCTCGGCTGCGTTCATCTCTCCTCCTCAATGGTCAAGCCAGCACGCGGGTGCCCGAGCCCCGGGCGAACCCCGCCAGATCGGTGATGCGCACCGCGCCCACGCCCGCGGCGATGGCCTCCAGGGCCGAGCGCACTTTGGGGATCATCCCGCCGCTGATTTCCCCTGTGGCGATGAGATGCTCCGCCTCCTCCGCCCGCAGCGCATCCATCAGGGCGCCACCCCGCAGCACGCCGGGGACGTTGGTCAAAAAGACCGCCTCGGCCACCTTCAAGGCGCCGGCGATGGCCAAGGCGGCGTGATCGGCGTTGACGTTCAGCGCCCGGCCGTCCTCGCCCAGGGAGATGGGCGAGATGACCGGCGTCAAGCCCAGGGAGAGGAGCTGCTGAAGGCAGGCGGCGTCCACGGCGGTGATCTCGCCCACGCGCCCCAGGTCGCCTTGGGGATGGACCAGGGTTTTGGCCCGCAAGAGGCCGGCGTCCACCCCGCTCAGGCCCATGGCCCGCACCCCTTGGGCCACCAGCCGGGCCACCAGGCGTTTGTTCACCGCCCCCGAAAGGACCATCTCTGCCACCCACAGGGAGGCCTCGTCGGTCACCCGCAGGCCCTCCACAAAGCGGGGCTGCAACCCGAGACGTTCTTGGAGCGCGGCGATCTCTGGCCCGCCGCCATGCACCACCACCAGGGGGCGCTGCCTTGCCAGGCGGGCCAGCACCTCCACTAAGGTGGCCAGCTCAGGCCCTTCCTGCAATTCCGCCCCACCCACTTTGACCAGGATCAAATCGCCCATTTTCCCCCTCTCCAGGGGTATGTTTGCCACTTCTCGTGGCCTTGTGCCCGTGGCCAACGCCCACGAGGGGCTAGGGTACCGGTTGGTAGCCCTGCTAGACCAGCAACCCCAACGTCTCTTCTAGGCCAAACATCACGTTCATATTCTGCACGGCCTGGCCGGAGGCCCCTTTGACCAAATTATCAATGGCCGAGACCAGGATAAATTCCCCCGGCGCGCCTGCCGAGCTGAGGGATAGCGCGCAACGGTTGCTGTGCACCACGTGGGCCAACGTGGCCAGGTTGCCCAATTCCAGGATCTGAATAAAGGGCTCGCCGGCATAGGCTTGCTGCCAGAGGGCTAGAAGATCCTCTGCCCCCAGCTCCGGCCGCGCCTGGATATAGATGGTGGAGAGGATCCCCCGCGAGACGGGCAACAGGTGCGGCGCAAAGACCAGACGCAAGGGCTTTTTCCCATAGAGGGCCAGCTCCTGCTCCATCTCGGGGACGTGGCGGTGCACATGCCCCACGTTATAGGCCGAGTAATTCTCGTACACGCTGACAAAATGGGTCTTGGGCGTGGGTTTGGCCCCCGCCCCCGAAACGCCGGAGGCGGCATCCACGATGATGCGCTCTCCCGTCAGGGCGCCGGCGCGCAACAAAGGGTATAGGGGCAGGAGCACCGACGTGGGGTAACACCCCGGATTGGCCACCAACCGCGCCCCGGCCACCTGGGTGCGATAGACCTCCGTGAGGCCGTAAACGGCCTCGCCCAAGAGTTCGGGCGCCGGATGGGTGTGTTCGTACCAGGCGGCGTAGACGGCCGGATCGCGCAAGCGGAAATCGGCCGAAAGATCCACGCATTTGGCCCCCGCCGCCAGCACCTTCTGGGCCAAGGGGGCCGAGGCGCCGTGGGGCGTGCACAAAAAGACGACATCGGCCTGCTCCAAGGGGGCCTCCTCCGGCGAGATCAGGCGCAGATCAAAGGGCCCCGGATAGACCTGGTTCAGGCGCTGGCCCGCGTAACTTTCCGAGGCGGCAAAGACCACCTCCGCTTGGGGGTGTCGCGCCAGGATCTGGAGCAGCTCGTATCCCGCATACCCTGTGACGCCATAGATGCCGACGCGAATCATCGGCCTCCTTTCCTTTCCGTGAAGCGCAGAGCAACAAAAAAACCAGCCCCCGTCTGGAGAGCTGGTGTGTGCATGCGCAGAATCGTGACCCAGGCGATACCATCCAGACCGGCGGTCCGGCTACAGCCCAGGCTGCCTCCTCAATGGATGGACCATCGTCGGGTTCATCGCCTCACCTCTGTTCAGCGTTGCGCCAAGTATAACGCAAAGGCCGGCCCTTGTCAATTTAAAGACCCGACAGGTCTTTCAAGACCTGTCGGGTCTTGCCAGACCTGTCAGGTCTCCATACGCGGCGAGACCCCTGGCTCCCAAATGGCCGGCCAAAACCCTTTCCGGCCTCAGTGGACGGGGAAGAAGGACCATGCTATCATACTGGCCACATGACCAAGCAACGGGGAGGAAAGGCGATGCGGGTTCTTTTCATCGGCGGGACGGGCAACATCAGCTCGGCCTGCGTGGAGTTGGCCCTGGCGCGGGGCTATCAGGTGACGTTGCTCAACCGCGGCACCCGGGAGACGCCCTGGGGCGACCGGGTGACCACCATCCTGGGCGACCGCAACGATGGCCCCTTCCTGGCCCAGGTGGCCGAGGAGGGGCGCTACGATGTGGTGGCCAACTTTGTCGGTTTTACGCCGCAACAGATTGAGCTGGATATCGCCGCCTTTGCCGGGCGGGTGGGCCAGTACATCTTTATCAGCTCGGCCAGCGTCTATCAAAAGCCACCCAACCATTACCTCATCACCGAGTCCACGCCTCTCCATAACCCCTATTGGGAGTATTCCCGGCAAAAGATCGCCTGCGAGGAGCGCCTGCTGCGGGCCTATCGCGAGGAGGGGTTCCCCATCACCATCGTGCGCCCCTCGTACACCTTTGGCCCTACCTGGATCCCCAGCGGCGTGGGCGGCCACGGCTATACCATCGTGGGGCGGATGCGCCAAGGCAAGCCCATCATCTCCCACGGCGATGGCCAATCGCTCTGGGTGATGACCTTCCACACCGATTTTGCCCTGGGGTTTGTGGGGCTATTCGGCAAAGCCCAGGCCATCGGCGAGGCGGTGCACATCACCAGCGACGAGGTGCTCACCTGGGACCAGATCTACCACACCATCGCCCGCGCCGCTGGCTGTCGGGCAGAGATCGTGCATATCCCCTCGGATTTCATCGCCGCCGTCTATCCGGAATGGGGCCCTGGCCTCTTGGGCGATAAGGCCCATAGCGTGGTGTTCGATAACCAAAAGATCAAGCGCTTGGTGCCCGAGTTTCGCGCCACGGTGAGCTTTGCCGAGGGGATCGCCCGCTCCCTGGCCTGGCATGACGCCGACCCCGCCCGCCAGGTGGTGGATGCCAAAACCGACGCCATGATGGACCGCCTCATCGCCCTCTATCGCCGCGCCTGGGAGGGGTTGGGACGCGGATGACCCCGGATGGGACGGCTGGACGCGGAGCAGAAATGGGGATGCTCCGCGTCCATGGCGGCTCGGTCTTGCGCGTCGTCCAACCCTACCCCCAAACCTTGTTCCCTGACCTCTATTCCCCAAACGGCCCGTGATAGCGCCCGAAACCGGCCCGCCACAGGGTGAGGCGGTCCGGCATCTCCGCCAGGGGCAGCCAGGAGCGGTAGGGTGTGCCGGTGGTGCCGGCGGAGGCAAAATCGCAGAGGACCAGCTCACGGCCCGCCGCGGTCTGGAGCTTGAGCAGGAGCCACGGCGCGGGCCAGGCGCCTGTCCAGGGCACGGGGGTGGACTGAAGTTGGCGCACATCCACCGGCGGCAGGTCGCCCGGATCGACGCTGTTGAAGCGGCGGTCGTAGGCCAAGAGCAGCGGGCCGTAGTAGAGGGATACCTTGCCCTCAGCCTCTCGCTCGCCGATCCAAGGGCGCAGGGACATATCCAGTTCCAGCGTCACCCGGTCGCCGGCGCGCCACTCCCGCCGTAGCGCCAGATAGCGTCCGGGCACCACGCCCTCCACCGGCTGGCCGTTCACCGCCACTTGGCTGTGGCGCGACCACGTTGGGATGCGGAGAGAGAGGCTAAAACTCTCCGCCTGAGACAGTTCCAGGGCCAGGGTGATCCTGCCGGAGAGAGGATACTCGGTATATTGAGTGAGCCCCAGCCTTTGGCCGGAGGGCAGGTCGAAGGCGATGGCGCAGGGGCCATAATAGTTGACCACCGGCCCCTCCTCGGCCTGCATCACCGCCCAATCGGCCAAAAGGGCCAAACTGCGCGGACCGTTCACCGAGCAGCAGTTCAGCTCCGGGCTGCCCTCCCGCGCCTGAAAGACAATGTGGTGGGCCGAAGCTTTGCGCACGCCGTCCATGGGAGTGTCGTAGGTCCACCAGCGGCCGGAGGGATGTTGCGCGCCGAGGGTCGCGTTGAGGGTGGAGAGCTCCAGTTCATCGGCCACGCGGGAATCGCCGGTCAGCCGCAACATATCCACGCTGAGCACCATCCAGGCCACCGTGCAACAGGTCTCGATGGCGCCCCGGTCGTAGGGGTTGCCGGTGGCCCTTTCGCCGGAGGAAAAACCACCGGTGTTGTGGCGGTCGCCCTGCTGGATGGTGCGCCAGATCTGCTCAAAAGCGCGGCGATAGTCCTCCTGGCCGGTGATCTCGTACAGGCTGAGGATAGCTTGGATATCGTGCAGGCTCTCCCAGCGCGGCTTGGGCGTCCGGTGGAAGGGGATATCGGCCAGGGCGGCGCGGACATAGTCGCCGGCCGGAGGGTGTTGCCAATCAGCCTCCACCTCTCGCAACATCTGCAAGTAGCGCGGCTCGCCCGTCTCCTGGTAGAGCAGGGCCAGGCCGTGGCTGATGGCCATGTTCATCTCCTCGGCGCCCGCCTGCCGGACCCGCTCCCCCGTGCCCAGAAAGCGGCGGCAGATGTAATCGGCCGCCCGGCAGCAGGCCTCCAGCGCCGGACGATAGCCCGTCTCCCAATACCAGAGGAGCAGCCCCAAGATGCAATGGTAGTGGCCCCATAGATCCCAGAGGGCGCCATGGCGGCCATCGCTGGCGCGGCCTGTCAACCGCTCCTGGAGGGGATAGGGGCCCAGGTAGCCGTCGGCATCCTGGCAGGCGATCAGCTCATCCACAAAGCGATCCAGCTGGGCGCGGAGGCGCTCGTCGCGGCTGAGGCGATAGGCCAGCACCGCCGAGGTGAGGTACTTGCCGGCGAACTCGCCCGCCCAGGGGACGAGGTCCCGGCGGGGCAGGCGGTCGCGGTCGCGAAAAATCTCCAACATGGCCGGGTTGGCCTGGGGGGCAATGAGCAGCCATTGCTCCAGGTTGGCCTGCAGGCGCTGCTCGATGAATCCATGGAAGGTGAAGCGCGCCCCCGCGACGGGGGCAAGGGCGAGGCGAGATGATCTCTTGCAGGGCTCGTGGTTCATACTGCTCCTCCGAAAATGCTCATCCGTCATTATCACCCTGGCGGTGAACCCAGGGATCGTGAGTGACTCACAGGCAGGCCAGCAAGCGCCACTCTCCATCTCCCCAGGAGGATAGCTCAAAACCCCATCCAGCTCAAATCCCCCCTTCTTTATCCATTCTTTACGTTGGCGCGCCGAAATTCGATTAAAGTAAGTTGAGTCCATATGTTCCAGGAGTGTTTATGGCTACTGAGAGCTATTCTGCAAACTCTACAGAGCGCTCAGCCCTTTCTGCCCCTTCCTTTTGGGGTTTTTGGATTCAAAACGCCGCTTTGCCCATCCTGGTCCTCGCCCTGTTGGTGGTGAGCTGGCAGTTGCCCTTTTCTCAAAACCGCATGTTGACCGAGGCGGCCACCCGGACCTATCAGCTTACCCAGCTAGAGATCGTGCGCGCTGTGGCCCGCAGCGTGGAGCAATATCTCCAAGAGGCGGTGGAGCGACACGCGGTAACGGATCTCTCGGCCTTGGAGCCGGAGGTCCTGGAGCGGTTTATCGCGCCGGTGCAGGTGTTGCCGGGCGCCAAGCTCTGGCTCGCTGCCCCGGACCGCGTTGTGTTCGAGCGTGGCGGCGATTTCCCCGCAGAGTATCGCGAGCTCAGCTTGGCCAAAATCTTTGAGCGCCAGTCGGCCCTTGGGGCGCGCGGTTATGAGGAGCTGCTGCGCGCCATCAGCTACGGCCGTGAAGGGGTGGGTTCGTACGTTTGGCTTCCCCAAAAGGGTACCGAGATCGCCGCTTGGGCGCCGGTGCGGGTGGGCGAGCGTGTTTGGGTCATTGTGCTTTCCACGCCTTTGCGCGAGGTGCTGCGCTCCATCGGAGTGGGCCGGGAGATCAATACCTCCATCGTCTCCATGAGCCTGGTGACGGTGCTGAGCCTGATCCTGCTTACCGCCTATGCGCGCAACGCCGTCTTGCGCCGCCGGGCGGAGGAGGATCTTTGGCGCGTGCGCAACGAGCTGGAATGGCGCGTGCAAGAGCGCACTGCCGAGCTGGACCGGCTGAACGAGGCCCTGCGCCAGGATATCGTCCGTCGGGAACAGGCCGAGCGCAGCTTGCGCCAACGCGAGCAATATCTGCTCACCCTGGTGGAGCTGCAAAAATATCTCCTCCATCTCGGCCGCGAGGATGATCTTTATGCGCCGGCGCTGGCCCTCCTGGGCCAGGTCTCTGGCGCCAGCCGAGTGTATATCTTTGAAAATCACCGGAACGGGGCAGGACGCTTGCTCATGAACCAGCGCGCCGAATGGTGCGCGCCGGGGATTCATCCAGAGCTGGATAATCCCCGTTTGCAGCATCTCCCCTACGATCAAGGTTACTCCCGTTGGGAGGCGACCCTCTCCCAGGGCGAGGTCATCGCCGGCCCCGTGGCCGAGTTCCCTGCCGAGGAACGCCCCCTCTTGGAGGAGCAAGGGATCCTGTCGTTGATGGTGATCCCACTCCTGGTGCAGGGCGAGTTCTTTGGGTTCATCGGCTTTGACCATTGCCAAGAGGCCAAGGCCTGGGATCCCTCCGAGGTAGCCCTCTTGCGCAGCGCGGCGGTTTCCATCTCTTTGGCTTTGGAACGGCGCCGCCTGGAGGAGCAGTTGCTCCAGGCGCAAAAGATGGAGGCCATCGGCCGCCTGGCCGGCGGCGTGGCCCATGATTTCAACAATCTGCTCACCATCATCAACGGCTTTAGCCAGCTCCTGTTGCAGACGGCCAAGCCGGAAGATCCCTGGCGCGAGGGATTGGAGCAGATCCGCCAGGCCGGCGAGCGCGGCGCCCATCTGACGCGCCAGCTCCTGACCTTCAGCCGGCGCCAGGTGTTGCGGCCCCAGGTGCTCAATCTCAACGAGGTGCTGGAGGGCCTGCAAAAAATGTTGCCCCGCCTGTTGGGCGAGGATATCATCATCCAGTATGATCTGGCGCAGGATCTGGGCTGGATCAAGGCCGATCCGGGACAGATGGAGCAAGTGGTGCTCAATTTGGCCGTCAATGCCCGCGATGCCATGCCCCATGGCGGCACCTTGACGGTGCGCACGGCCAACGCCACTTTGGATGGCACCCAGGCGCCGAAAAGGACAGGGCGCTACGTGCGGCTCACCTTCCAGGATACCGGCGTGGGGATGTCGGCCCAGGTGCGGGAACACCTGTTTGAGCCTTTCTTCACCACCAAAGAGGTGGGCAAGGGCACGGGGCTGGGGCTTTCGGTGGTCTATGGCATTGTGCAGCAGAGCGGCGGCTGGATCGAGGTGGAAAGCGAGCCGGGGCGCGGTTCCACGTTTATCCTCATGTTGCCCCAGGTGGAGGCGCATCCCGTCGCCACCGAGGCGGAATCCCCTGCGGCGCCGCGGGGTAGCGGCACGGTCTTGGTGGTGGAGGATAACGAAAACGTGCGCCGCCTGACGGTGCGCCTGGTGCGCGAGCTGGGCTATTCCGCCTTGGAGGCCTCCAACGGGCCGGAGGCGCTGGAGCTCTTGCGCCGCCGGGATGTGCCGGTGGATGTGGTCTTGAGCGATGTGGTCATGCCCCAGATGAATGGCCGAGAGCTGGCAGAACGAGCCCGCGAGCTCCGGCCGGAGGTGCGCGTGCTCTTGATGTCCGGCTATCCCCAAAGAGCGGGACGGCCCGAGGCCGAGGCCGCGTTCCCCATCCTCGATAAACCCCTCACCTTGGAGAGCCTGGCCCGGGCGTTGCGCCAGGTGCTGGGCAATCACCCCCCGCCCGATGCTTCTCTTCCCTAAATCTGATGCGCACATCTTGAAATCCCTCACGGTGTTGCATATGATAGGGGCAACACTTGTGGGGGGAGCGCCATGATGAACCAAAATCTGGTGGTGGAGCCGGTCCGCTCGCGCCGCGACTTGAGGCGTTTCGTCCTGCTGCCGTGGCGCATCTATCGCCACGACCCGAACTGGGTGCCTCCCTTGATCGGTGAACGGATGGCCTATCTCACGCCATCCCGCAACCCCTTCCTGCACGATGCCGAGATGGACCTTTTCCTGGCCCGCCGCGCAGGGCGGGTGGTGGGCAGCATCGGCGTCATCCTGGATGCCCAGGGGCGATCGGAGGGGGTGGCCCGCTTCGGCTTCTTTGAGGTGGAGGAGGATTACGCCGCGGCGGCGGCGCTGTTGGATCGGGCCCGCCGCTGGGCCAAGGAGCATGGCGCAAGCTGGCTGCGCGGCCCGGCCAATTTCAGCGAATGGGAATGCCCCGGCGTCTTGGTGGAGGGCACCGATTGCCCCCCGGTGATGTTGGCCGCCCACACCCCCCTCTACTACCGCGAGTTCCTGGAGCGCTACGGCATGGCAAGTTACCAGGATATGTTCGCCTGGCGCGCTTTCCGCGAGCAGATCGGCGAGGGCTTGGAACACGTGCCCGATATCCTGGCCCATGTGGCCCAGGTGGCCGAGCAACACCACGTTGTCGTGCGCAAGCTGCGTTTCGACCACTGGACCGAGGATGTGGATACCGCCTGTTATCTCTTTAACGCCACGTTGCAACATCTGCCCAAGTTTGTGCCCATCTCCCAAGAGGATTTTCGCCATTTCGCCGAGCAGGTGCGCCCCCTCCTGGATCCCGACCTGGCCCTCTTTGCCGAGGTGGATGGCAAGGTGGTGGGTTTTTGCGTCTCCTGGCCCGATTTCAACCGCGTCCTGATCCATCTCAACGGCAGGCTGTGGCCTTTGGGCTGGGTGAAGCTGTTTTGGTACATGCGCCGGATAGATGTGCTCACCTTCAAGCTCATGGGCCTCTTGCCCGAATATCGCCTGCGCGGGATCGATGCGTTGCTCTTTCTCTCCTCCCTGCGGGCGATGATGGCCAAGGGCTATCGCTGGTTGGATGGTTCCCTCACTTCGGAGTATAATGCGGCTGTCAATCAATTAGCGGCGCGGTTTGGCGCGGAGCGTTACAAACACTATCGTTTGTACCAGATGGCGGTATAGCGTCATGATCACCGCGAACATGACCCTTTACCAGGCCTTGCTCCAGGAGGCCCGCCAGCATCCGGAGCGCGAGGCCCTCATTGTCGAGGATGTGCGCCTGACCTATGGCCAATTGCTGGCCCGCTGTGAGGCGCTGGCTTGGGGGCTGCACCGGGCAGGGCTGCAACCGGGAGAGCGGGTGGCCAGCCTCCTGCCGCCGGGGTGGCCCGCGGTGGTGTTGCTCTTTGCCCTGGCGAGGCTGGGGGCGGTTGCCGTGCCCCTGAACCCCCAATTCCGCCGTCGCCAGTTGGAGCAGATCCTGGCCGAGGTGGAGCCGGTCTTTTTGTTCACGGCGGCGCCTCCCCATACCGCCGAGGATCCGGCCACCATCCGAGAGGTCGCGGCGGCCGTGCCCTCCCTGCGGCAGGTGGTGCTGGTGGAGGATGGGGAGGGGACGCCTTGGAGCGAGCTCCTCCGGCACGCGCCGCCGGTGGAGTGGCCCGAGGGCCCGGCTTCGCCGGACGATCTGGCGGTGATCCTTTACACCTCCGGCACCACAGGCCAACCCAAAGGGGTGATGCACAGCCACCGGGGCTTGATCACGCCGGTCCTGGCCAGCCTCACCTTGCGACGCATGTGGCTCCATGCCCCCTCGCCGGCCCGGCTCTTGCAGATGGCCGGCTTGGTGGCCCGCTACGGTACGCGGCTGCTCCAGGCCGCCGGCAAGCCACAGACCTTTCTCACCGCCCTGGGCACCTCCGCCATCGCCGGCGTGGAGGTGGTGTTGCAGGCCCTCTTGATGGGCGATCGCCTCATCCTCATGCCCCATTTTCACCCGGTGGAGACCCTGCGCTGGATCCAGCGCGAACGGGTGACGGTGTTGATCGCCGTGCCCTTTGCCTTGGGTGTGTTGGTCAAGATGCGCGATCTGGAGCGTTACGACCTTTCCTCCCTTTTGATTTGTGGCACCGGCTCGGCCCCCTGCCCGCCGGAGCTGGCCCGCCAGGTGCAGGAGCGTTTCGGCTGTGCCGTGCACATCGGTTTTGGCACCACCGAGATCGGCGGCGGCATCTCGGCCACCAGCATCGAAGATTCCTCTGAGCGCCAGGCCGAGACGGTGGGCCGGCCCATGCCGGGCATGGAGGTGCGGGTGGTGGATGAGCAGGGGCGGCCCTTGCCCCCCGGCGCGGTGGGCGAATTGGTCTGCCGCAGCCCCAGCCGCATGTTGGGCTACTATCGGGCGCCAGAGTTGACCCGCGAGGTGTTGGACCCCGAGGGCTGGTACCACACCGGCGACCTGGCCACCATGGATGAGCAAGGGTTCATCCGCATCGTGGGGCGCAAAAAGGACGTCATCATCCGCGGCGGGCAAAATATCTACCCCGCCGAGATCGAGCACTTTTTAATGTCCTTGCCCGGCATCCGCGAGGCGGCGGTGGTGGGCGTGCCGGCCCCGGCCGGCGGCGAGCAGGTGTGGGCGTTCATCATCCCGGAAGAAGGGGCCACGGTGGATGCCCAAGAGGTGTTGGCCCGCTGCCGAGGGGCGTTGGCGCGCTACCAGGTGCCCGAGCAGGTGCGTTTTGTCTCTACTTTGCCCCGTTCCGCGCTGGGCAAGGTGAACAAGGTGGCCCTGCGCGCCGAGGCGTTGCAGGAGTTCAGCGCCAAGCCGGCTCAAGAGGTGACCCTTGGTACCGATGGGAGCGCTCCCGCGAACGCCTGACCATGATGCTGGGCGGGCCGGCTGAGCCCTGAGGGCTGAGAGCTGACCGCTATCGTTGAGGAGGATAATGATGACCTCGTCTCTAACGCATCCGTTGGGCTTGGAAGAGTTCCGCCAGTTGGTCGCCAAAGAATTGCAAATAGACCTTGCCCAGGTGACGCCCCAATCCTCCTTCATTGAGGATCTGCAGGTGGATTCCATCCACATGGTGGAGCTCATGCTGCGGCTGGAGGAGTTGGGCATCACCATCCCCCTGGAGCAGGCCTGGGAGATCCACACGGTGGAGGATGCCTATCGTTGCTACCGTGCCGGGGTCGAAGCCTCCGCTGCTCCCCAGACCGGTGACCAGCATGCCCCGGCCACCTCGGGCGGCTGAGACCGACGGACTCCTTGGCAGGGCGCGAGGCTCCTCGTGCCCTGCCAAGATGCGTTGGCGATGTGCGTCGGAGAGTATCGCTCCGGCCTAAAGGTCGGGCGTGGTCTTGTTTTCCCTCTTTTCAACCCCCCGGTTTGCTGGCTTGGCTGCGTTGGGTCGTAAAATCTCTGTGAATTAACGTTGCCTTCACGTTCCCCCTGGCGCTTCTTGGGTACAATAAGGGCGCTTCTGAAGGATTCTTTCGATTTCAGTGCCTTTGAGGAGCGAGCTATGGCATCCGACGAGCGCATGACCCTGTTGACGGCCAAAGAGGCGGCCAAGTACCTGCGGGTGAGTCTCTTTACCCTGAGCCGGATCGAGAAGGAGGGACACCTTTTGCCCTTCCGGACGCCAGGGGGGCATCGCCGCTATAGCATCCACATGTTGAACGAATATTTGGAGCGCAGCCGCCAGGCCGACCGGACCACATCCCCCGCCAAGGCCTAGAAGGGCCCTGGGGCGGGCGCGAGAGGTGCACCGTGGCTGATCCATGCAAGCCGGACAAGATCCTCGTGGTGGACGACGAGGCGAACATCCGCCAGATCATCATCCGTGTCCTTGAGCAACGGGGCTACCGGGTGAAGGAGGCGGCCAACGGCGCGCAGGCCCTGGACTTCCTGCGCGAGGAGCCCTTTGACCTCGTCATCACCGATCTGCGCATGCCCCAGATGGAGGGTTTGGAGCTCTTGGAGCGGGCGCGGGAGCTTTATCCGGAGACGGATTTCATCATCCTCACCGCCCATGGCACCATCGAAAGCGCCGTCTGGGCCATGCAGCGCGGCGCCGATGATTACCTCACCAAGCCCTTTGATGTGCGCGATCTGGAGCTCAAGGTCTCCCAATGCTTTGAGCGGCGCCGCCGGCGCTACGAGGCCCGGCGGCGTTCTCCCCTGGAACCCCTGGTGGAGCTGGGGCGCATCCTCTCCAGCCAGACGGGCCTGCCCACCAAGCTGGAGCAGATGTTGGAGCAGATTCTGGACCTTATGCGGCGCACCTTTGCCCCCAACGGCATCGTCATGACCCTGTTCGATCCCCAGAGCCAGCAAGAGGTCACCGTCATCCAGAGCGGCCTGGTGCCCGAGGCTTTGGGGTATCCCCGGCTCTCTTATGAGGCCATGCGCCAGCTCGCCCAGCGGCCACGGGGATGGTGCCTGCGGGAGGCCGGCGATGCGGCGCCCCTGGAGCGAGAGGCCCAGAGCGGCGGCGGCATCACCGTCCCCTTGTTTGTGGGCGAGGAGATGGCCGGCGAGCTGACCCTGGTCCGCCAGCCCGGCGCGCCGCGTTACACTCCGGAGGATGCCCAGCTCCTGCAGATCTTTGGCTTTCAGGTGGGCATCGCCGTGTTGCAAACCAGGACCCGCCAACGCTTGCTGGAGGCCTTCCAGAACCTCCGCCAGGTTACCGTGGAGGCGGTGCAGACCCTTTTTGCGGCGGTGGGCACGTATGACCAATACACCCACGACCATTCCCAGCGGGTGGCCCAGTATGCTTATTGGTTGGGGCAACGTGTGGGGCTGGTGGGACGGGAGCTGGAGGCGGTGCGGATTGCCGGTTTGCTCCATGATATCGGCAAGCTGGGCGTGGCCGATGAAACGTTGCACAAGAACGGCCGCCTCACCTCCGACGAGTTCGATCGTGTCAAGCTCCACCCGGTGATGGGCGCCCGCATCCTCATGGGCATGGAGGCCTTTGCCGAGGCGGTGCCCTTGGTGCTCCATCACCATGAACATTATGACGGCAAGGGCTATCCTGACGGCCTGGCCGGCGAGGCGATCCCCCTGGGGGCGCGCATCATCGCCGTGGTGGATGCTTTCGATTCCATGACCTCCGATCGCCCCTACCGCCCCGCGCTCTCTGTGGCCGAGGCCTTTGGCCTGCTCCGCGGCGCGGCGGGGACCCAGTTGGATGGTCATTTGGTGGAGGAATGGATCGCGCTGGTGCAGCAAGAGCCCGAAAAAGTAAGCGGTGCTCGCCTGGGGCTAGAAAGCAGGTGAGGTTGGATGCCTGAGCGGATTTTACTTGTGGATGATGAACAAGAGATCGTCGAGTTTGCCGGCCGGGTGCTCCAGCGGCTGGGGTACGAGACCGTCACGGCCACCTCCGGCGAGGCGGCTTTGGCGCTCCTCTCCCAGGAGCATTTTGACCTGTTGGTCACAGATCTCATGATGCCGGGGATGACGGGGCTGGAGCTTTTGGCGGCGGCGCGCCAGGCGAACCCTCACCTGGCGACGGTGGTCATCACCGGGTTCGGCAGCGTGGAGATGGCCATCAAGGCCCTGCGGGCCGGCGCGGGAGATTTTGTCACCAAGCCCTTTGGCATGGCCGATCTCCGCGCCGCCGTGGAGCATGCTCTGGAGCAGGGGCGGCTGTTGCGCGAGAACGCCCGCCTGCGCGCCCTCTTGCCCCTTTTGGAGCTGAACAAGCAGAGCTTGCGCCAGGATTTGCCGTCGCTCCTGCAGCACCTTGTGGAGATCGCCCAGGAGGAGACGGGCGCCGATGGGGCGGCCCTGTTGCTCCTCGGTGAAGACGGCCATACGTACATCGAGGGAAGACTTGGGCTCATCCCCGCAAGTTGCACCGAATGCGAGAACATTACCCGCAATATGAGTGCCTCCGAAGAGGCGCGTATCTTGAGCCCGCAGGACGCGCCCTCGCCCACGCTGTGCGAGGCGATGCAAGAGCACGGCATTGCCTCGCTCATGTGCGTGCCTTTGCGCACCCCCAACCGCTATCTGGGCGTCATGGCGTTGACCAAGGCCGCCGGCCACGAGCTCTTCCGCGAGGCGGACCGGGAGTTGGCCTCCATCTTGGGCAGCCAGGCGGCGGCGCTTTTGGAGAACGCCAACCTGGTACAAAAGTTGGGGGCCTGGAACAAGGAGCTGGAGGCGCGGGTGGAGGAGCGCACCCGCGAGCTTCGCGCCGCCCAGGAGCAGCTCTTGCGCGCCGAACGCCTGGCCACCATCGGCAAGTTCGGCGCCAGCATCGCCCATGAGTTGCGCAACCCGCTGGGTGTGATCAACAACTCGGTCTATTACCTCAAAACGCGCCTGGGCGAGGCTGATCCCAAGGTTGCCAAGCATCTCCAGATCATCGAGCGCGAGGTGGAGGCCGCAAACCGCATCATCACCGATATCATGAACTTTGTGCGTGTCACCGAGGTGCGGATGGAGCCGGTAGATCCGAACGCGTTGGTGCGCCAAACCCTGGAACGGGCTTTGTTGCCCGATACGGTGCAAGTGCAGTTGGCTCTCACCCCTGATCTGCCTCCTGTACAGGCGGATGCCGATAAGATGCACCAGGTCTTTATCAATCTGATCAACAACGCCGTCCAAGCCATGCCCGAGGGCGGAAAGCTCACCATTGCCACGGATCAGCAGAACGGTTGCGTCCGTTTTAGTTTTAGCGATACCGGCTGCGGCATCCCCGAGGAGAACATGGAGCGCATCTTTGAGCCTCTGTTCACCACCAAGGCCAAAGGGATCGGCCTGGGGTTGCCGCTGGTGCGGATGTTGGTGGAGGCGCACCGTGGCCAGGTTCAGGTCGCCAGCCGCGTGGGCGAAGGAACCCGCTTCACCGTGTGCTTGCCCTATCAAGAGCATCATAAGGAGCACCTGACCACATGACCGACGAACCTGCACGTCCTGCGTTGCTGTTGGTGGTGGATGACGAAGAGGGCATGCGCGATACCCTGCTGGACATCTTGGAGGCGTATGACTTTGACGTCGACCAGGCCTGTAACGGCCAAGAGGCGGTGGACAAGGTGAAGCGGCGGCCCTATAACCTGGTGTTGATGGATGTCAAGATGCCGGTGATGGATGGCCTGATGGCGCTCCATCTCATCAGGACGATCCGCCCCAAGCTGCCGGTGATCCTGATGACCGCCTATGCCGACACCTTCTCGCTGGATCGGGCCAAGGTGGATGGAGCGACGGCGATCTTTGCCAAGCCCCTCAAGCTGGACGATCTGCTGCGCTTGATCCAAAGCCTTTTGCCCGTGCAGGGCAGGGGAGGCTGCTGATGGCCGCCATCCGCGAGCGCCCATTTTTGGTGGATGAGGCTTTCGGGCAGATCATCCGCCTGGTGGGCCACGATTTGCGCAACAAGCTCAGCGTGATGCAGAACTCGACGTACTTTTTGAATATGAAGGTGGGCGGCCAGAATGAGAAACTGGCCAAACACCTGGGCATTCTGCTGCGCGAGATCAACCAAAGCAACCGCATCGTGCTCAACTTGATGGACCTGGCCGCGCCCAAGACGCCCAAGCCGGCGCTGGTGGAGCTCAACCCGCTGATCCAGCAGACCCTGGAACAAGTGCCGCCGCCCGAGGGCGCCATCCTCAAGACCATGCTGGCGGCAGAACTGCCTCCCGTGCAGGCTGATGGGGAACAGCTGGGCCGGGCGTTGGAGAACATCCTCCTCTTCCAATATGCCGCCCTCAGGCCGGGCGATACCTTGCGGGTGATCTCGCGCGCCGCCGGCGCCAAGGTTTATGTGGAGCTGGTGGATAGCGGCCCCGGCCTGGCCAAGGAGCAGGTGGCGCGCCTGTTCGAGCTACAGCCGGGGGAGGGGCCTATCGCGTTGCAGATGGGCCTGGTGGTGGCCCGTCAATTGATCGCCTTGAACAAGGGCCAGCTTGAGGTGGAGAGCCGCCTGGGCCTGGGCACCCGGTTCAGCATCATTTTGCCCCTCTCCCCTGCGGGATGAGGGTCAGCAGCCCTTCCTCTCCCCTGCGGGGCGAGGGGCCAGCCGTTCCTCTCCCCCCTGGGGAGAGGCTAGGTGAGGGGAGATCACCCTCCTGCCCGCCCCCTCACCCCACCCTCTCCCCTGCGGGGCGAGGGAGCAGCCCTT
>Ga0068707_1000175_pt1 | contig 36483 bp, 30 predicted proteins | sample YNPNPMetaG_FD_66600 | JGI IMG/M metagenome (GOLD analysis project Ga0068707, IMG submission 66600) | Anoxygenic and chlorotrophic microbial mat microbial communities from Yellowstone National Park, USA - YNP NP MetaG | ecosystem: Environmental > Aquatic > Thermal springs > Hot (42-90C) >... | reverse complement strand
GTGGGAGGACTGGCATCAGGGCGTGGGGAGCCAGTACGTGGGGGCCTGGTTCATCGGGGAAATGGGCCACCGCTACGGCTTCCGGATACGCGGCATAGATCAGGCGGGCAATGTTGAAGCCTATCCCAACGGCGCCGACACAGAAACCTACATCAATCCCTGTTCTGGCGACGCTTACGAAAACGACAACAGCCCGGATCAGGCGCGCTCGATTGCTGTGGGGCAAATTCAAAACCACAATTTCTGTGGAACCTACGATCAAGATTGGATAAAATTCTGGGCACAGGCGGGAAAACGTTATGTGCTGCGGACGTTCGACTTGGGGGAGACCACGGATACGGTGCTCACCCTCTACGATGCGGATGCGACAAGCGTGCTGGCCGAAAACGATGACTGGAACTATCCCTACACGCTCGCCTCGCAGGTGGAATGGATCGCGTTGAAAAGCGGCTGGCTCTATGGCAAGATTACCGCCTGGAACGGGGCTGTAGCCGGGAACGCGGTCACTTATCGGCTGTCGCTGGAGACGGGATACCGCCTGTATCTGCCCCTGACCTTACGTAACCGATGACCTGCACCGCGCTTCAGGTTAAACACTACCGGCGAGGGGAAGTCCCTCGCCGGCCTGCTTACAGCAGCTCCACCTGACACTGCGCTGCAGCCTCCCGCAAGGCCTCATCCAGCGTGGCCAGGGGCAGCGCCAGGCGCATGGCCAGATCCAGGTAGGCGGCGTCGTAAACAGAAAGCTGATACAAGCGAGCCAGATTCAGCAGATCACTCCAAACCCAAGCCGCGGGCGGTTCTTCCACGCGAATCGGCAGGCGGCGCAGAAGTTCCAGGAAACGGGTACTTTCAGCCTGAGTCAACCGTCCGCGCCGTTCGGCGCCCAACAAGGCATTGCCCACCTCCAACAGCCACAGGGAGGGGACCAGCGCCTCGCTTTCCTGCAGGCGATCCAGCACCCTCAAGGCCGGCTCATGAGCCTCATCCGCAAAACACCAGGCCAAAGCTACCGAGGCATCTAACACCAAAGCCGAGGTCATAGCCGACCTTCCTCAATCAAAGTTTTAAGGGGGACTCCAGCCGAGCGCCCCTGCCGAAAAGCCTTGATGGCGGCAATCACCTCATCAACCGGCTGAACGGATGACGCCTCTACCGGCAGCAAGACCGCTACCGGCACTCCACGATGGGTGATGGTGATGCGCTCCCCACGCCTTACCCGTTGAATCAGCTCCGCAAACCGGGTCTTCGCTTCGTAAGTCCCTACCCGCATCATCTACCACCTCCTGAAAATCAGACCAGTCTCAGACCAGTCTGATTACATTATAACCGAAGCCACAGGCAAGGTCAAGCACTGGAGTTCAGACAATAAGTTGGGACAGAACAATAGGGACGGGCAGGCATGGGGATGCCTATCCTACGGACCATCATAATCCTCCGTAGCGGCGGCATCCCTATGCCGCCCCACCCTCGCGGGCAGGCATGGGGATGCCTGCCCTACAGGATGCCTGCCCTACGAATTTTCAGAGGGGGCCTCCTACTAATGAAAGTTTTTCGACCATTAACATAATGGGGGTCCCCTTTACCATGTCCGAACTCATGTCCGAAGTTCAGCAAGCAGGGATGTGAAGAGAAAAAAGCGCCACTAGAAAACGCTAGGGCCGTTTTAGCACACCCATATCGGCGTAAAAGGCCTTGACAAAGTTCTCCGACTTTCTATGATGAAACCTTGCGATAGATTCATGATAGTTTTCGTGAAATCTGTGTAATCGGTGGCGATTGCCCGCTCGCGCATCCAACTTGCCATCCCGCAAAAGTGTGGTATAAAGGCTGTGCGCTGGCCCGCTAGCTCAATAGGTAGAGCAGGGGACTCTTAATCCCTTGGTTACAGGTTCGAGTCCTGTGCGGGTCACACAGCCCCGGTCGCGCCGGGGCTTTTTTGTTGTTTGCAGTGGACGATCCAGCTCAGACTGGCCTGGTATATTGGGGACGCGAAGCAACAAAGACGCGAGACATTTGACCACCCCCGCGCCCAACCCATCCTCCCTCACGTTCATTCGCGTCTATTCGTGGCCCCCATTCGCGTCCATTGGATTCATTCACGTCCATTCGCGGATACCATTCGGCCCCGCTCCAGCACCAGCACGCGATCCGCGGCGGCGGTGAAGAGCGGTAGGTCGTGCGTGGCGATGAGGATGCCGGCGCCTTGCTCGCGCCAGGGATGCACCAGCTCCAGCAGCGCGCGCTTGGCCGGCAGGTCCAGGCCGCGCGTCGGCTCGTCGAGCAGCAGCACGCGCGGACGGGTGATCAGGAGGGCGGCCAGGGCCAGCCGCTGCCTCTGCCCCGTGCTCAGATCGCGCGGATAGGCCTCCGCATAGGGCAGCAGGCCCAACTGTTCCAGGAGCTGCTCCGGGTCCAACGGCGATGGGGCCAGCCGATGGTTGCGCAGGGTAAGGGTCAACTCGTCCCGCGCCCGCTCGGCAAAGAGCAGGGCGTTGGGGTCCTGGGGAAGATAGGCTACCTGGCGCGCGATCTGCGCCACGTCAGTGCCCAGGGGCCGGCCCGCCAGCCAGATGCGCCCCGCGTCGGATTTCTGCAACCCCACCAGGGTCCGCAGCAGAGTGCTTTTGCCTGCGCCATTGGGTCCCACCAGGACGAGGAGTTCGCCAGCGTGCAGGGTCAGACTCACCTCGTCCAACGCGGTGCAGGCCCCGTAACGGACAGTGAGCCGCTCCGCTGCCAGCAGCACCTCTCCCGCCGTGGCGTCGCGCTCCCCCCCGGCGCTGGCCAGACCTGAAGAGACCGCACAGCCGTCTCCCGGAAGCGCCAGCCCAGCCGGCAGGGAGCGAATCCCTTCCGCAAGCAGGCGCCCTGGCGATAGAGGCACGGCGGCGCCACCCGTCCAAAGCAGCCCCGCCAGCCCAGGCGGCAGGGCGGACGGTGTGCCCAGCTGCAGCAGTCCGCCTTCTTCCATCCCCAAAATAAAATCCGCAAAGGGCAGCAGCCGCTCTAACCGGTGCTCGGCCACGACCAGGGTGAGGCCCTGAGCCCTGAGCTGCGCGATCAGGGCGAGTACCTCCTGTGCGCCCGCCGGATCGAGCTGCGAGGTTGGCTCATCCAACACCAGGACGCGCGGACGCGGAGCCAGGACGCTGGCGATGAGGACGCGCTGTTGCTCGCCCCCGGAGAGCGTGTCCAGCCGCCGACCGCGCAGGTGCGCCAGGTGCAGGCGCTCCAGGAGCTCGGTCACGCGCGCGGCGATGGCAGCGCGCAGCCAGCCGGCGTTTTCCAACCCAAAGGCGATTTCGTCCTCGACGTAACCGGTGATGAATTGCGACTCCGGATCCTGCTGCACAAAGCCGACCAGGGCGCTCATACGCTGCGGCCCCTGCGCCACCGGGTCCAGCCCACCGACGCGCACCTGTCCGCGCAGCGTCCCACCGCTGAAGTGCGGCACCAGGCCGTTGAACAGACGCAGCAGGGTGGATTTGCCACTGCCCGAAGGCCCGGCCACCAGGGTGAAGCTCCCCGCCGGCAGATTGAAGCTGACGTCCCGCAGGGCAGGGCGGGCCGCGCCGGGATAGGTGAAGCTGAGCTGCGTGACCTCAATCACGGGGGCGCTCCGGCAGAACCAGGGGGAGGCTCAGCCCCATCAGCGCCAGGCCGACGGCAGGGGCAAAAGGCGGCAGGCTCAGGACGGGATAGGGCGTGTAGAGGCGCGTCGCATCCAGGAGCAGCCCCATCAGGGCCAGGGCCGCGCCCAAGACACCAGCCGTGTCGGCCCAGGTCCAAAAGTAGGGATGATAGGAGGTCCGCGGGGCGCTTTGCCCGACGCGCCAGAGTTCCCAGCCCATCAGGCCCAGGCCGACGAGCAGCGCCGCCGTTGCCCCGGTCCACAGGAGCATCCCCAGCAGCCCGATCAGGGCCAGGCTCAGGCCCAGGGCGAAGCGCAGGCGCGGTTGCGGGGTGGAGAGAATGAAGCCGCGCGCAGCCAGGGCCTCCGCCAGGGCGAAGCTGCGCTCCAGGCTGCCGATGAGCAGGGGCAGCAGCAATGGCCCCCAGGCACGCCAGCCGCGCATCCGCTGGCCGCGGATGAGTTGGGCTTCCCAAATCTGCCGGGCCTGGCGCTGGACCAACGGGAGGTAGGTGAGGGCCAGAGTGACGGTGAGGGCCAGACCGTAAAAAGCGCGCGGGGTGAGGTAAAGCAGGTCGCGCGGACGCAGGACTGTGCTGAAGGTCTGGAAGACGGTCAAGAGGGTGAGCAGGACCAGGCCGTTGAGGGCCCCGTAAACCAGCGCCTCGGCAGTGACGGGCGCGCTGGAAAACGGCAGATGCCACCAAACGGTGTTGCCGGCGCGCGTGAGCAGGGCGTTGAACAGCGCTGCCAACGGGAGCATAAGCCACAGGGAGGAAAAAAGCCGTCGTCGCGCCAGGGCCGCGCTGCCCGCCAGGATCAGCCCCAGGTAGAGCGGATTGCGGGTGCTGAGCACAGCTCCCAGCGCCGCCAGCAGCCAGAGCGTCCAGGCCAGGGGATGGGTCATGGGACGGACAGCGCCTGAAACTGCAGGCGGCGCTGAAAACGGCGCAGGATGCGCAGGGTCGGCGCGCCCAGGGTGAGCATCAGGAGCGCATTCCCGGCGGCCCGAAACGCATCCCAGCCCAGGGAGGTAGCCAGGTAAAACAGGCCATAGTGCCGCAGGCGCATCAGCCCCGCCGTTTCGGCCTCCAGGGTAGCGAAGAAAGGCCAGAACCACAGGTTGGCCAGCAGGCCGTACAGAAAGCCCCAGAGCAGGCCGTACAGCGTAAGCCAGAGCAGCTCATAACGGGGGAAGCGCGCGCTCAAGGGACGGAGGAGCGGGGCACCCAGGCCAACCCAGCTAGCCAGCAGCATCTGATACGGTAACCAGGGCCCTACCCCACCGGTGATAAAGGCCGAGACCAACAGGGTGAGTACGCCCAACAACAGTCCCATGCGCGCGCCCAGAACATAGCCGGTGAGTACGATGAGGAAGAAGATGGGGCTGAAGCCGCCCGGCCCAGGGATGGCGTTTTCGATGAAGCGCAGGCTGGCATTGACGGCGGTGAGCATGGCCAGCAGGGCCAGGGTCTGCGGAGAAGCCAGCAGCCCCTGCGCCTCGCTCACCAGCACCAGCAGGATCAGGCTCACCGCCAGGGTCACCAGAACTGCGGCCAGGGTCGAAGCGAGGGGCAGGAAAAGGGGCGCGAGCAAAGCGCCCAGCCCCATTAGGCTCCCTACCCCGTACAAGACGCGCCGCATCACGCCCTTCGCCGCAGGCCCAGGGCGAGCAGGACCAGCAGGAACAGGCCGAACAGGGCATAGGACCCCGGCGTCGCAACGGCGGACTGCGCCGGACCGGGCGTAGAGATGGGGGTGAGCAAGGGCAGAGGGGTGGCCGTCGCCGCCACCTCCGGCGGAGAAGCGGCGCACACCTCGGCGAAGTCCAGGGCGGGCGGCGCCTGCGTGCCATCGCCCCAAACCCAGGCATCCACATCCCCATAGCCCAATGTCCAGCCGGCAGCGCCAACGCCCGAATAAGCCCAGGTTCCCTCGACGTTACGGTGGAAATAGGCCCAATAGCGACAGGGCGCCGCCTTACAGGAGCAGAAGCAATCCGTGGCGGGGCAGCCGGCGCCCTGCAGGCTGCACACGGCGGCCCCACCGCCATTGACCGAGACCACGGGCATGGCCTGCGCCTGCTGCAACAGGTCCAATCCGCTGATGCGCTCGCCCTCAAAGGCCACACAGGCGGTGACGACGCGCCCATCCGCGTGGACGATGACCAATCCGGCGTGATGCGGTCCGGCGGACTGTGCGGCTGCCGATCCAGCCAGATAGAACAGGAGGCCCAGCACCAGGGCCAGGCCTCCAACCAGGCTTAAGCGGCTACGCAGCGTCAGGCGGACCATGGATTACGCACGACGGCGCAGGGTGAACAGGCCCAGGGCCAGGAAGCTTACGCCCAGGCCAAACCAGATCTCCGGCGCAGCGCGCCCGCCCGCCTGCGGCAAGACCACCGGCGCCTCCTCCGTGCGGGGCAGGGGGCGCAGGGCAACCAGCGTCATTCCCTCCAGCGCCTGCACAGCCTGAGCGGTTGCCAGAATGTTCGGCTCGGCCACCGCACCTTGCGGCGTGGTGGGAATCTGCCAGATGAAGCCACCCGTCGCCGCGTGATGCAAGCCGCGCAGCGCATCATAAGGACTCTGGCCCGCCGGTTTCCAGGTGGCAGGGTCCTCGCCCACGGTCAGCAGGGCCTGAATCACCACCGCGGTGGAATTAGCATCGGTAGCCGTCCCCCAGGGCGAGGGTTTCTGCCAGGGGAAACCACCATCCTCGTTCTGGACGGTACGCAGATAATCCAGAGCCTTGCGCGCCGGCTCCAGCTTGCCGGCAGCGACCAGAGCCTGCATCGCCAGAGCGGTGGTATTCGTATCCGCCGAATCCGGCTCGTTGCCCCCAAACATAGCCCAACCGCCGCCCGGCTGTTGCTGCGTCAGGAGCAGCTCAACCGCGGCCTGCGGCAAAGGCTGACCGGCGGCATGGAGCGCCAGCAAAGCATAACTGTGGGCATAGAGCGAATCGCCCAACTGCCCGCTTTCAGCCTGCGTGGCCAGCAGCTCGGCGATGAGATCATGGCCGGCGAAAGCCCGCGGATCTTCCCCGGTCACAACCGCGGCAAACACCGCCCGACTCAAGCGCGCGGTATCCGTCACCACGCCGCCTTGCACCTGAGTGCGGACGAAATCCAGCGGCGTCCGCCCCTCGGCCGAGCGCCAGGCGGCAACGTTGACCTGCGCGGCAGCGCCGGCGAGCAGAACCTCCACCGTACTACCCAGGTCCGAAACGGGGGTGAAGCCGTTGATGAACCCACCATCGGGATTCTGGATGGGCTGTTCGGCGATGCGCCCGCTCTGCAGCCAGGCCAGCGCCTGCTCACTTTCGGGCTGAGCCGCGCGCAGCGATCCGGCCGAAAGCAGCAGCAGACTTACCACAAGGAGAACAAGAGAAACCTTACGAACCATCTGACACCTCCATAAAAAAATTTGGGATGATATGGAGGGCGCCAGGGGAGCCAAACAAAACGCTCCCCTCGCGACAGGGGAGCGCAGTCAAAGCAACACTGCGGCCCGGTAACCTCTGTCCGCGAAGGCACCCCGAGCACCACACGGTGGAGTATCGGGCTTCCTGAAGGCCAGGTTACCGTTGCGGGACAGCGCCGGACTTGCACCGGACTTCCTCGCATTAAGCCTCATCCGAGGCGCCGTGTGGATAACGTGCAGGCACTATACCACAAAGCCGCGCCGGCGCAAGTCCAGAGAACGCAGGGATAAACTGGGAGCGCGGGCTGGGAGCGCGGACGTCCTCGTCCGCAAAGCGCGGCCTGGGAGCGCGGACGTCCCCGTCCGCAAAGCGCGGCCTGGGAGCGCGGACGTCCCCGTCCGCAGAGCGCGGCCTGGGAGCGCGGGCTGGGAGCGCGGACGTCCCCGTCCGCCGCAAAGCGCAAAACATTAGCGGAGAGCTGGCACGAACTGAGTTGTTCAAAACCTGCTTTGTGGTAAAATAAAAAGCAATCCGGAGGATGGGTATGAACTACGAGAAGCTGACCTTGTGCGCGCCTGCCCTGCTGGCCCTTAGCAGCAGGTCTCGATGCGCGGCACGGTCCCGGTAAACTGAAATTTTCAGGCCCCTGCCGCGCCAGGCAGGGGCCTTTTATGTGCCGATAAAGTCCAGTCCAAAACACAGGAGGAAATAATGGCCGAGCCCTATCAACCGCAAACCCTTGAACCCAAATGGCAGGCCCGCTGGGAAGCGGATGGCCTGTACCGTTCACGCATTGATCCTGACCGCCCCAAGTTTTACGCACTCACCATGCTGCCCTATCCCAGCGGCGACCTGCACATTGGCCACTGGTACGCGATGACGCCCAGTGACGCCCGCGCGCGCTTTAAGCGGATGCAGGGCTACAACGTACTCTTCCCCATGGGCTTCGATGCCTTCGGCCTGCCAGCGGAAAATGCCGCCATTCAACGCGGCATCCATCCCAGCACCTGGACGATGAGCAACATCGAAAACATGCGCCGGCAGTTGCGCTCGATGGGCGCCATGTTCGATTGGGAACGAGAGGCGGTCACCTGCCTGCCCGGCTATTACCGCTGGACCCAGTGGTTCTTCCTCAAGTTCTACGAAATGGGCCTGGCTTACCGCAAAAAGGCGCCGGTAGATTACTGCCCCTCCTGCCACACCACCCTGGCCCGCGAACAGGTCATCGGTGATGAGCATGTGTGCGAGCGCTGCGGCACACCGGTCATCAAGAAGGACCTGGAGCAGTGGTTCTTCCGCATCACCAAGTACGCCGATGAGCTGCTCGATTTTTCTAGGATTGACTGGCCCGAAAAGATCCGCCTGCTCCAGACCAACTGGATCGGCCGCAGTGAAGGCGCGGAAGTTGTGTTCAAGGTGGCGCCGGAAGACCTGCCCGGCGATGCCGCTCCCGGCGAGGGGGACCTGGTGGTCTTCACCACCCGCCCCGACACGCTCTGGGGCGCGACGTTTATGGTACTCGCCCCCGAACATCCGCTGGTCGAGCGCATCACCAAGCCCGCCTATCGCGAGGCGGTTCACGCCTATCAGCAGCAGGCCGCCCGGCAGAATGAGATCGAACGTCTGGCCGCCGATAAGGAGAAGACCGGCGTCTTTACCGGCGCTTACGCCATCAACCCGGTCAACGGCGAACGCATCCCCATCTGGATTGCCGATTATGTGATGATGACCTACGGCACGGGCGCGATTATGGCCGTGCCGGCGCACGACGAACGCGACTTCGCCTTTGCCATCAAGTACGGCCTGCCCATCCCGGTCGTCATCGAAACGGAGGAATGGGTGGCGGAAGGGCGCCCCTTCCCGCTGCCGCGCGCCTATCCCGGCACCGGGCGCATGATCCATTCCGGCCCCTTCGACGGGACGCCGGCCCCTCACCCGGCAGTGAAGCAAGTCACGGCCTGGCTCCAGGAGCAGGGACTGGGACAACCTGCCGTCAATTACCGGCTGCGCGACTGGCTCATCAGCCGGCAACGCTATTGGGGGGCCCCCATCCCCATGGTGTACTGCGAGCAGTGCGGCGTAGTGCCCGTGCCCTACGAAGACCTGCCGGTGATCCTGCCGCTGGACGCGCAGATTCCCAAGACCGGCGAAAATGCCCTGCTCTACCATGAGGGCTTCCTCCACACCACCTGCCCGAAATGCGGCGGGCCGGCCCGGCGCGAAACCGACACCATGGACACCTTTATGTGCTCCTCCTGGTATCAGTACGCCTACCTCAGCCCCTACTACCGGGAAGGCGAACCGGCGACCGGGCAGGATACCCCCTGGGACCCGGCGGAACTGGCTTACTGGGCACCGGTGGATACCTATACCGGCGGCGCGGAACATGCCGTCATGCACCTGCTCTACACCCGCTTCTTCACCAAGGTTCTGCGCGATGCCGGCCTGGTGACCTTCGACGAGCCAATGCTCCAATACCGCTATCAGGGCATCATCCTGGGCGAACCGCGCCGCGGCGATGTCGTCCAGGTGGCCGGGAGCTGGGAGGGCAATGCTTTCAAAGCCCGGCAGGTGACCGTGTACCCCTTCGATCAGCCCGAAACCTGGCCGACCTTTGAAAAGAGCGAGGCCACCATTTGCGGCGAGGTGCTGAGGCGCGAGGAGACAACCCTGCACGTAGCGGTGGAGGAAAAGAACATCGTGGTCGTGCATCTAAACGAGGAAACGCCCATCGCCGATGCGGCCGGGAATCCGCTGGAGTTGAAAAGCATCCTTTACCACCTGGAAGTGGAGAAGATGTCCAAGAGCAAGCGCAACGTGGTGGCACCCGATGCGCTGGTGGAAAAGTACGGTGCGGACACCGTGCGCGCTTACCTGATGTTCGGCTGGCGCTGGGAGCTGGGCGGCCCCTGGGATAGCAAGGGTATCGAGGGCGTGGCACGTTGGATGAACCGCGTCTGGAGTGCGGTGATGGACGAACCCGAAAGCCGCGTTGAAGCCACACCGGAGGCGGAACGCGCCCTGCGCCGCGAACAGCACCGCGCCATCAAGCGCGTGACGCAGGACATGGAGAACTTCGCCTTCAACACGGTCATCTCCGCCCTGATGGAGTACACCAACATGCTGCTCAAGGCTAAAGCCGCCTTCTGGGGCACGCCGGTCTGGGATGAAGCCATCAGCACCCTGCTGCTGCTGCTCGCGCCCGCTGCGCCCCACATCACCGAGGAACTGTGGGCGCGCCTGGGCAAGCCTTACAGCATCCACACGCAGCCCTGGCCCACCTGGGATGAGGCGATGCTGGCGCAGGACACCATCGAGCTGCCCGTGCAAATCAACGGGAAGCTGCGCGGCAAAGTCGTCGTCCCCACCGAGGCCGATGACGCCACCATCGAGGCCCTCACCCGCGCCGAACCGTCCCTGCAGCGCTACCTGGAAGGCAAAACCATCGTCAAGGTCATCATCGCCCGCGGCAAGATGGTCAGCCTGGTCATCAAGTAGCCTCCTGCGCTCATTTGTGCCCGTCCCTATTGCGTGTACAATAGGGACGGGCTTTTGCCCTATCCTTTGGGAAACGGAAGAACAGACGTGTTTCTGCCTGACTGGTTAAACACCATCCATCATGACGGCTCAGATCTTTACGTTTCTAACCCTTATCCCGGTTTAGGGGAAAAGGTGCAGATTCGCCTGCGCGTCAGCCATCAGGCCCCCGTGAGGCAGGTTTACCTGCGCTACACGCACGATGGGGAACAGCGCCTCATCCCGTTGCAGGCCGCGCCCCCTACCCCGCCGGTGCGCTGGTGGGAAGGCGTCCTGGAAATTCGTGAGCCGCGGGTCGTGTACCGCTTTCTTCTTCTGGCTGATGATGGGGTCTGGTGGTACACCGCCGCCGGGGCTACGGCGGGCATCCCCACCGATGCGCAGGATTTTGTGTTGCTCGCCGCCTATCACGCCCCTACCTGGGTTCTGGAGAGCGTCTTCTACCAGATTTTCCCGGATCGCTTCGCCAATGGGGACCCAACCAATGACCCCCGCCCGGAAGGCGGAAACGGACTGAACACCCCGCGCCCCTACCTGCTGCCCTGGGGCATGGAGCCGCCGACCAGCGCTTCCCCTTCCTTCGTCTTCTACGGGGGCGACCTGGAGGGCATCCGTCAGCAACTGGACTACCTGCAGGCCCTGGGGGTCAACGCGCTCTACCTGAACCCCATCTTTCCCGCTCAGACCAATCACCGCTATGACGTGACGGATTACACGCGGGTGGACCCGCGCCTGGGAGGGGATGAGGCCCTCATCGCCCTGCGACAGGCCCTGGATGAGCGCTCCATGCGCTACATCCTGGACATTGTCCCCAATCACTGCGGCGCGCAGCATCCCTGGTTCCTGGCGGCGCAGGCCGATCCGGATGCGCCGGAGGCCAGCTTCTTCACCTTCACCCGTCATCCGGACCTTTACGAAGCCTGGCTGGGCGTGGCGCGCCTGCCCAAGCTCAACTACCGCAGCGCCGAACTGCGCCGGCGCATGTACGAAGACAGCGACAGCGTCTTCCGCCGCTGGCTACGTCCCCCCTTCCGCGCCGATGGCTGGCGCATTGACGTGGCCAACATGCTGGGCCGCCAGGGAACGCAGCAACTGGGGCCGGAAATCGCCCGCGGCATCCGCCGCGCCGTCAAGGATACCCGTCCCGACGCCTACCTGATCGGCGAAAACTTCTTTGACGCCACCCCGCAACTGCAGGGCCGGCAATGGGACGGGGTGATGAACTACCTGGGCTTTGCCATGCCGCTCTGGCACTGGCTACGCGGCTTCCGCCTGGGCGCCTGGGGTCTGAACGAAGAGGTGCGCTCTGAGCTACCCTGGCCTACCGCCGCCCTGGAGCAGACCTGGCGCGCCGTGCGCGCCGCCATCCCCTGGGCCGTCGCCTTGCAGCAGTACAACCTGCTGGATAGTCACGACGTGCCGCGCATCCGCACCCTCGTGGCGGGCAACGATGCCCTGCACCGGCTGGCTGTCACCGTCCTGATGACCTATCCTGGCGTGCCTTCGATTTACTACGGCGACGAAATCGGCCTCATGGACACCCCGCGCCTGGGACCGCGGGGCTGCATGATCTGGGACGAAGCGGCCTGGGATCACGACCTGCTGGCCTTCTACCGCAAGCTCATCGCCCTGCGCCGCAGCTCGCCCGTCCTGCAACGCGGTGGTTTCCAGATGCTGGGGGTGGATAAGGACAGCTTCGCCTATCAGCGTGCCGCCAAAGCCGGGCGCATCATCGTAGTGGCGCATCGGGGGAGCCAGCCCCGCCCACCGCAGGGCCTGCGGGTGGAGCATGGTGGCATCCCGGACGGCACCCATTTCATCGAACTGTTCAGTGGGCAGGGGGCGCGCGTCATCAACGGCCACCTGCAACTGCCCGAACAGCCCCAAGGGGCTACCTTATGGCAGGAAATCGCTTAAGGAGGCTTTATGGCCATCTCTATACCCGTTGAAGAGACCCTTGACTTTCTCACCCGGTTGCTCAACATCCCCAGCCCCACCGGGGATACCGAACGCGCCCTGCAGTTCTGCGAAGAAGCCTTCACGGCGCTGGGCCTGACGGCGCAGCGATTGCGCAAGGGCGGCCTGCTGCTCACCTGGGAGGCGGATCCAGCCCATCCCCGTGCCCTCACCGCCCACAGCGACACCCTGGGCGCCATGGTCCGGGCCATCAAGTCCAATGGACGCCTGGAGCTGACCGGCCTGGGGGGATTTGACTGGCATTCCGTCGAAACCGAAGGCTGCACCGTCGTGACCGCAGAAGGCAAAACCTTCCGCGGCACCATCCTCCCCATCAAAGCCTCGGTCCACATCTACGGCCAGGAGGCGCGCGAGCTGGAGCGTAAGGTGGAGAATTACGAGGTACGCCTGGATGCCTACACCTCATCGGAAGAGGACACGCGCCTGTTGGGCATTGCCCCCGGCGATTTCGTGTACTTCGATCCGCGGGTGGAAGTAAACAACGGCTTCATCCGCTCCCGTCACCTGGACGATAAAGCGGGCGTCGCCTGCATCTACGGTGCCCTGCTCGCGCTCAAACGAGCGGAATTGGCGCCGCGTTACCAGCTCCATGTCCTCATCTCCGCCTACGAGGAGGTCGGACACGGCGCGGCAGCGGGGCTACCGGATTCGGTAGAAGAGCTGGTCACGGTGGATATGGCCGCCGCCGGCGGGCCGCAGAACTCCGATGAATTCAGCGTCGGCATCTGCGCCAAGGATTCGGGGGGCGCCTACCATCTGGAGCTGCGCCGCCGTCTGGAGCGCCTGGCCCTGGCTGAAGGCATCCCCTACCGTACCGACATCTACCCCTACTATGGCTCGGATGGCGAGGCTGCCTGGCGCGCCGGCAGCGACCTGCGCGTCGCTCTGATCGGCCCCGGTGTAGACGCCTCACATTCCTACGAGCGCACGCACACCCGCTCGGTGGAGGCCACGGCCCAGCTCATCGCCGCTTACCTGCTCAGCGAGGCCTGATGCGGGCTGTTTTAGTCCCCCTGTTTACGCGGCCGCGCGCGCCAGAGGTCAATCTGGCGCGCTTCGCCGCCCTCCTGCCGACCCTGGCTGCCGGCCAACCCGACCTGGTCGTGCTGCCTGAATGCACCTTCAGCGGCTACCTTTATGAGCTTGCGGACCTGGAACGCTTCGCCGAACCCATCCCCGGCCCGCTGGTCACCCGTCTGGCCGATTACGCCCGTCGTCTGCACAGTCACCTAGTTTTTGGGATGGTGGAACGCACGCCGGCGGGCTTTTACGACAGCGCCGTCTGGCTCAATCGGCAGGGGGAGCTGGTTGGGGTGCAGCGCAAGCTTTCGGAGCCGCCACCCTTCCAAAAAGGCGAAACGCTGGTGCCCTTCGTCACCGAGCTGGGGACCTTTCACATCGTCATTTGTGGTGATCTCTATCATGAAGCGGCGCGCCGCCAGGTGCTCCCGACCGCGCACGGCATCCTGGCGCCCCTGGCGCGCAGCTTTGACGGCCCATCGCCCGATCCCGACCGCTGGGAACGGGAGGAACGCGCCGAATATGTCGCCGTCGCCCAACAGTTGCGACGTCCCACCCTGCTGGTCAACGCCCTGGATGAGGACGGCGACGATCCGGCCTTTGGCGGGGCCATGGCTGTCCTGCCTAACGGCCACCTCCTCGGCGAAGCGCCGCACGGGACCGCTACCCTGTTGTGGGTGGAGCTATAAACACCCGTCAGGCGCAAAGCCCGGCCCCTACGAGTCCTGAGCCAGCTCCAGATATTCCGAGCGGATAATGGCCTCATCGGGAACCTGAATCAGGCGCAACAGCTCACCAATCAGCATCGCCTTGCGCTCCGCATCCAGGCGTGACCAGGTCCGACTCTTGATCTCCAGATAAGCGCCCAGGCCGGCAGGCTCCTCAATCTCATCGAAATTGAAGGAGAAATCCGTCCCGCCGTACCGCACATGAGCGCGCAGCCGCTTTTTTTGCACCACCAGCTCCTGCGCCGGCTTAAAATACTCGCGATAGAAACGCCGACTGCGCGTCGCCGGCGCGTCGTAACGCGAGCGGGAAAGTAGCACAGAATTCTCGTACTCATGCTCCTTGGTGGAGGTGGTCAGGGTCAAACGATAGATTACATCCGTCACCTCCCCGGTCTGCGGATCGTACAACTCATCCTCACGGTAGCGCAGGCGACTACCCTCGCTATCGTGGAAGATGAAATAGGTATCGTACTGCCGCCGGGTTGAGCCGCGGATCCAGGTGATCTCCGGCAGGGCCTTCAGTCGCTCGTACATCGTCTTGACATCCTCCACCCGCACCTTTACCTGCACCTCGAAGGTCTTCTGCTGCGCCACCTCGCCGATAGCCAGGAGCTTGCTCAAGACGCTCTGCTCGCGCTGAATCAGGAAAGCGTCAATCTTGCGCGCCAGCTCATCCGCTTCGGCGATGAGGGCCTGCTCGTCTATGGTCAACAGGCGTCGGTCGCGCATCAGCCAGCGGCCATTCACCATGGTATGCAGGACATCCTGGGTTTGCGAAGCGTAAATCAGGCGGGAGTAGATGGCATCCGGATCGCGCTCAAAGGTGGGGATCTGCCGCACATCATCCATGCGCACCACAATCAAATCGGCGCGTTTTCCCGGTTCCAGCGAGCCCGTAAGGTGCGCGATATGCATCGCCTCCGCCCCCATAATCGTCGCCATCTCCAGGGCCTGCGTGGCCGGCAAGGCGGTGGGATCGAGGGTGGCGCCCTTGGCCAACAAGGCGGCCAGGCGCACCTCCTCAAACATATCCAGGTCATTATTGCTGGCTGGGCCATCGGTCCCGACGCCCACTTTAATGCCCAGGCTCAGCATCCTGGCGACCGGTGCAATGCCACTGGCCAGCTTGAGGTTGCTGGAGGGGTTATGGGCCACCCCGACCCGGTGTTCCAGCAAAAGCTCCATATCGTTAGGGGTCAGGTGCACACAATGAGCCGCCGTCACTTTCGCCTCCAGGACCCCCAGGCGTTCCAGCCAGGGGACAGGCGGCAGGCCGTATTCCCGCACGTGATCCTCGACCTCCTGCGCCGTTTCCGCCACATGGATATGCAAAGGCACGTCATATTCCAGCGCCAGCGAAACGGCAGCTTCCATCAGTTCCGGCGTGACGGTATACGGGGCATGGGGCGCAATGGCCGGGATGATAAGGGGATGATGGCGCCAGCGCATCACGTAATCGCGCGTTTTTTGCAGCGCATCGTCGTAGCTTGAAGCATCAGGGGTGGGGAAGCGCAGCACGCTCTGAGCGCAGACCGCGCGCAAGCCCGCCAGGGCTGCCGCATCCGCCACGGCATCTTCAAAATAGTACATATCCATGAACGTGGTGGTGCCACCGCGGATCATCTCCACCGCGGCCAGTTGCGTGCCCAGCCAGGAGAAATGCGGGGTGACGAATTCGCGTTCGACAGGCATCATATAGCCCATCAGCCACACATCCAGGCGCAGATCATCGGCCAGGCCCCGTAACAGAGCCATGGGAGCATGGCCATGCGTGTTGACCAGGCCGGGTAAAATCACTGCACGCCCACAATCCACCCGCTCTTTGGGCAGATAGGCGGCGCTCAGCTCCTCCGGCGTGCCCACAGCCACAATGCTATCCCCGGCTATAGCGATAGCTCCTGGCACAAGGACCCGTCGCTGAGCATCCATGGTGATCAGGTAATCGGCGGTTATCAGGGTGTCTACAGGATGTTGGACGATCTCAGACATGCGCTTCCTCCAGGGGATTACATTTCATCGAGCAGTTCTTTCAGGTTGTGCTTGACGGCGTAAGCCGCAGCTTCAGCCCGGTTGGTCAGGTTTAACTTGGAAAGGATGTTGCTCACATAGTTGCGCACCGTCCCTTCCCCCAGGAAAAGCTGTTTGGCGATTTCGCGATTGGTCTTTCCTTCCGCCACCAGGCTCAGCACGCGCAGCTCCTGCTCGGTCAGGTCGGCAAAAGCGGAAGCGCGCTCCTGCCAGGAGGCCTCACGCAGACGCCGCAGCACCTGTTGCGTGACCAGGGGATCGAGGAGGGCCTCGCCTCGCCCGATGCGTTCGATGGCCCGAACCAGCTCATCCCCCCCGATCTGCTTGAGGACGTAGCCGGCAGCGCCAGCGTTAATCGCCTCAAAAAGCATCTCGTCCTCAGCGTAGGACGTGAGCATGATGACGTTGGTCCTGGGCAGTTGCTGTTTGATCTCACGGCACGCGGTGATGCCATCTCCGCCCGGCAGGCGAATATCCATCACCACCACATCCGGGTGATGGAGCAGCGCCTTTTCCAAAGCCTCACGGGCGGTGCCGGCCTCGTCCACCACCACGAAGTCGGGATGACGTTCCAGCAAGGCCCGCAACCCAACGCGCACAATTTCATGATCATCTACCAGCAAAATTCGCAACGTCATAATCTCCTTCACAGTTTCCCATGAACCGGGTCAGTAACTTGCCAGCCGGCTCCGCAAAATGTCTTACGCTCCCGCTAATAGGGCACCGTGATGTGCAAACGCACACCCTCGTCCGGCGCGCTTTCGATGCGCAGCGCGCCATCGAGCAACCGCACGCGCTCGCGGATGTTGCGCAAACCGTGCCCCTTGCTGACCTGCAGCGACTCCATCCCTACCCCATCATCAGTGATAATCAGTTCCAGATAGTCTTCCTGATAAATGAGCTGGACATCGGCCCGCTGAGCACGGGCATGGCGCGCTGTATTGGAAAGCGCCTCGCGCACAATCTGGAACAAATGGCGCCGCCGCTCCAGGCTCAAGGTGCGCTGCGGCTTATTCTGGACCTCGAGATGCGTATCCAAAAAGGTATTAATATGAAAGTCGCGCAGGAGCCGTTGAATCCCCTGCTCCAGCGAAACTTCCGATTGCGCCCCGCCCCGCAGGTCGAAAATATAGCGCCGGACATCCTGAATCGTTTCGTTCAGGCTGTCCATCACCCGTTTCAACTGCGCCTGCGCCTTATTCGGGTCCTCGCCGATGGTCTGAGAGACGGTCTCCAACATCAGCCCCGCCGCGTAGATGGACTGAATGATGCCATCATGCAGGTCGCGACTGATCCGTTCCCGATCGGCCTGCAGCGCCTGCTCCCGTTCCATGGACTCAACCCACTCCTGAATCCGGTTCCACAGGCCGAACAGCGCTCGCGTCAAACCCAGCGTAAACGCCAGACCACACAAGGTCCGCAAAACCGCCGCCAGGGTCAGACGCACCAGCTCGGCGGCATCCAGAGTCCAGGCCTGATGAGGAAGCGGGAAAAGGTTGAGCAGCCCAAAAGCCAGAATCGCCCCTTCCGCCAGGCGCAGATAAGGCCGGATGGCCTGGCGCTGATCCGGCTCCAGCAAGGCATAACTCTGTCGGCGCATCCCTAGGCCTGCCAGAATGCTGCCCGGCGTCGCCAGCGTCAGACGCAACAGGACCTCGACCTGAGAGGCTGCCAGTCGTCCCTGGGGGGTCGCCAGCACCCAGATCACGCTCCCAGCTCCGACCAGCAGCACCAGCGCCGCGGCTATCCAGCCCGGATACCGCCAGAGCGGAGTCTGATCATCGTCCGGGAGTTTGTTACACGTATTATGAATCCCATAGACCAACAGGAAGCCGTAAGCAAACAACATGGCCAACAGATGCAAATAGACGGGGAGCAGGGTCACCGTCATCCGCGGGGCCAGCGCCTGATTCCAACAAATCAGCGCCTCGCCTAGGGCAAAGGCCCCTAACCACTGCATGGAACGCGAAAAGCGGATACGTTCACCGAGGTAGTTAATGAAGAAAACCAGCAAGCCCAAAGTAAAAAACACCACCCCTTGCAGAAAGGTGGCCAAAGTATAAAACTCACTCATGGGTATGGATGCAATAGCTTCGACAATCACAGCCTTAACCTGGGATGGTTGGATACAGGTAACTTAAGTATACCACAAAGAAAAGAGGAATAAACTGAGATTAGGACATGAGTTCGGACATGGCGCTGCAAAACCGAGATAAGGTTGCGGTAAGAAGATCACCCATGAAAACATTATCCCTCCCTACCCATCCCCATGCCTGTAGGGCATGGGTGCGGCGGCATAGGGATGCCGCCGCTACGGGGCATGATGCGGGATTTATGATAGTAGGGCAGGCATCCCTATGCCTGCCCATCCCTATGCCTGCCCTGTCCCAACTCATGTCCGAACCTCAAGAATAAACCGCACCCGAAAAGGTTTGTCAGTCCGGTCAAACGCGGTATACTTGACAAGGCCATGCTAAACAGTTAAGATTGTAGCATGAACCGTTGAATGCAAAAAAGGCTTTAAGCAAGAAATGACCCTATACGACTATGCCCGGCAAGAGCAATTACGCAAAGAAGCGCCCCTGGCAGCGCGGATGCGTCCGCGCACGCTGGATGAATTTGTCGGCCAGGAGCACATCATTGGGCCGGGGCGGCTCCTGCGCCGGGCCATTGAAAGCGACCGGCTTTTCTCTTCCCTCATCTTCTGGGGGCCGCCGGGCTGCGGCAAAACCACCCTCGGCCTGCTTATCGCCCAGCGTACCCGCATGGCCTTTGAAACCCTGAACGCCGTCCTTGCCGGCCTGCCCGAACTCCGCAAAATCCTCGAAGGGGCTAAAGAGCGACTGCGGTTGCACGGTCAGCGCACCATCCTGCTGATTGACGAAATTCACCGATGGAATAAAGCGCAGCAAGACGCGCTTCTGCCCATTGTTGAAGATGGGACCCTTATCCTCATCGGGGCCACCACGGAAAACCCCTACTTTTCCATCATCCCGCCGCTCATCAGCCGTTCGCGGGTCTTTCGTTTTGAAGCGCTCACGCCAGAACAGATCGCAACGCTGCTGGAGGCAGCCTTACGCGATCCGGAACGCGGCTATGGAAAGCTGGCCATAGAGCTGACCCCGGAGGCGCGCGCCCATCTGGCCCTGGTAGCAGGGGGAGATGCCCGCAGCGCCCTCAACGCCCTGGAGCTGGCCGTCGAATCCACCGCCCCCGATGAGGCCGGAGTGCGCCACATCACCCTGGAGATAGCGGCCGAATCCATTCAGCGCCGTGCCCTGCACTACGATCGCGCCGGGGATGAACATTACGACACCATCAGCGCCTTTATCAAGTCCATCCGCGGCTCCGATCCCGATGCCGCACTGTATTACCTGGCTAAAATGATCAGTGCGGGCGAGGATCCCCGCTTCATTTTCCGGCGCCTTTTCATCCTGGCGGCAGAGGACGTCGGCCTGGCCGATCCCTGGGCCTTACTGCTCGTCCACAGCTGCGCGCAGGCCTTTGAATGGGTAGGGATGCCCGAAGGCCAGTATCACCTGGCGGAAGCCACCCTGTACCTGGCCACAGCCCCGAAATCCAACAGCGTTGGCGCCTATTGGGAAGTGTTGGCCTATCTGGAGGAGCACGGCTATCAACCGCCGCCCCTCTACCTGCGCGACAAAAGCAACAGCCTTAACCCAACCCTGGCCGAACACTATCGCCGCGTCGTCGGTTCTGAACAGGCCTATCGCTATCCGCATGACTATCCAGGGAGTTGGGTGGAGCAACGCTACCTGCCCGAAGGCGTGCCCGGTGGATGGTTTAAGCCGCGCGGCCATGGCTTCGAGCAGCGGCTCATCGAAAGGCTTAACAGGATGAAAGGGAAGCTCACGCCGCACCGGCCCGACGATAAGCCAGAGGAATAATCTGACGCGAACCGGTCAGGCACCGCCCTCCATCTATTCCACCCCGGCCAGACCGGTCAGTCCTGAAAAGAAAAACGAAAATCTGGAGGAGCTATGATCTTAACCTGGTATGGACACGCGACCTGGGGAATCACCCTTGGCGAGCACCGGATTTTGATTGATCCATTTTTCAGCGGGAACCCACAGGCCCCGGTCAAAGCGGATGAGGTGAGCGCCGATTACATCATCGTCACCCATGGGCATGGCGATCACCTGGGGGACGCCCTGAGCATCGCCAAACGCTGTCAGGCCATTCTCATCGCCAACGCCGAAATCGCCCGCTGGGCGAAACAGCAAGGGCTGGAGCGGGTGCACGCGCAGCACATTGGCGGAGGCTTCCATCACCCCTTCGGCTACGTGAAGCTCACGCAAGCTGTCCATGGCTCCTCCCTGCCTGATGGGAGTTACGGCGGTATGCCGGCGGGGGTGCTCATCAGCGCCGAGGGGAAAAAAGTCTATCATGCCGGAGATACGGGCCTGTTTGCCGGCATGGCTCTCATCGGTGAAGAGGGCATAGACGTGGCTCTGCTGCCGATTGGGGATAACTACACCATGGGGCCAGACGATGCGCTGCGCGCCGTTAAACTCATCCGCCCGCGCGTCGTCATCCCCATGCACTACAGCACCTGGGGCCTGATCGCCCAGGACCCCCAGGCCTGGGCCGAGCGCGTACGTACAGGCACCGACAGCCAGCCCGTGATTTTGGGCGTAGGAGACAGGTATACGCTCTGAGTCAACCCTGGTGTTGGCCAGCTTGAAGCAGGAAGCCCCAGGATAGGGGGAGTGGGGGTGTAAAGCATTTATGAAGCCATGGGGGAAAAGCTTCACCGGGATTATGCGTCTACTGTTGGCCTGTCTGTTTTTGTCCACCCTGAGCGCCTGTACCGGCGGATCATCTTCAGCGCCGGTAGAGCGCATCCGCCAGCAGGGGAAATTGCGCGTTGCGCTCGACCCCTCTTTCCCTCCCTTTGAGGAAGAAGTTGGGGGCCAGGTCCAGGGCATAGATGTAGATTTAGCCCGCGAATTGGGACGCCGCCTGAACGTTGAGGTCGTTTTCGTGCGCCAGCCTTACGATAAAATTTATCAGGCCCTGGATAACAACCAGGCCGATCTCATCATCTCGGCCCTGTATCCAGAAGGCTCATCCCTGACCAATTACGCTTTCAGCCCCCCCTACTTCAATGCCGGACAGATTATCCTCGTCCGGGCAGACACCCCCATCCAGACCAAGCGGGACCTGAGCGGGCGCCGGATCGCTGCGCTTAAGGATTCGGAAGGCCTGTTAGAAGTCACGCGCTGGCAATACATGCTCGACCCCGCCCCAACAGTGATGCCTTACGATACTGCCGAAGAAGCCCTCGCCGCCCTACAGGCGGGGGAAGTCGATGCGCTCGTCGTGCACGCGCTGATTGGCCAACAGGCGCGCCTGCAATCCTCCGACACGCTGCGCCTGCTCAACGAAACCGTCACGGATGAAGTGTACGTCATCGCTGCCCGGCGGGAAGACGAAGCGTTGATTCAAATCGTCGCCGATTTGCTGAAGCAGATGCAAGCCGATGGCAGCATGGATCAAATCTTAAAACGCTGGCTTTTACCCTGATTTTGGCGGGTTGCATTTTTAGGGATTCTCCCTATACTTGAAAGCAATAACGTTGAGGAAACTTGGCAAACCCAAGGCCCATTTGACAAAATACCGGAGATGAGTAGCATAAATCTGCTGGCTTGTCTTGAGGTAAGAGGTCGGCTTGACAAGGCTTATTTCCTGTGGTAACCTCTTACTAACTTTCAAGATATTTTTCTCAAGCTGAAATAACGTCAACCGGAGGGTATGCTATGGCTAATCGTTCTCGCAATGAGCAGATGGTTGAACGACTGCGCGAACTGCAAGTCAGCAGTCCAGATGTAGAAGCCGCAGCCATTGTCAGCGTAGATGGGCTTTCCATAGCTTCCTCGCTCCCGCAAGGGGTCGAGGAAGATCGTGTTTCGGCCATGTCCGCTGCTATGCTTTCCCTGGGCGAGCGCATCGCCAGCGAACTTGGGCGAGGCATGTTGGACGAGGTTTACGTCCGCGGAGAAAAGGGCTATGTCATTCTCCGCGCAGTAGGCGAAGAAGCCGTCCTCACCGTTCTGGCGCGTCAACAGGCCAAGCTGGGCCTGCTCTTCCTGGATATGCGCCGTGCGGCTGAAGAATTGGCTACGATTCTGTAAGCAAGGAGGTTTGCCGTGGCTATTACTCCTCAACCCAGTGGTTTTTATTACCCGAACCGGTTTGCCCTGATCTTCTTGGGCGCACTTGAAGAAATCATGGGGCGCAATGGGTTAAACGCCGTCCTGAATATGGCAGGCCTCCCGCACCTGATTGATAACCTCCCCCCGGATAACCTGGAAAAAGAGTTCGACTTTGCGTATTTCACGGCGTTGAACCAGGCTCTGGAAGAGATGTACGGTCCGCGCGGCGGACGCGGGTTGGCTTTGCGTGCTGGACGGGTGCTCTTCGCTCAGGCGCTGGCCAACTTCGGCGCCCTGGTAGGCGTCAGCGACCTGGCCTTCAAGGTGCTGCCGCTTCAGGCCAAACTCAAGGCCGGCTTGCCCGCCATGGCCAAAATCTTCACCCAATTGAGCGATCAGAATACGAGCGTCGAAGACCCCGGTGGCGATCATCTGCTCTATCACATCCATCGCTGCCCGGTGTGCTGGGGCCGTAAAGCCGATCGCCCCATCTGCTTTGTGGCCACTGGCTTGCTTGAAGAGTCGCTGCGTTGGGTGAGCGGTGGCCGTACCTTCCGCGTAGACGAAATCAAGTGTTTTGCCACCGGTGACGAGGCCTGCACTTTTGCTATCTACAAAGAACCCATTGGATAAAGAGTCGAAACGTGACCGTAAAATCTGGTGAGGGCGCGACCCGACATATTCTTGTCGTTGAAGATGACGCCAAGACCGCGGAGATGCTGATCAATTACTTCAGCGCTCTCAAGTATCAGGTTTCTCACGCGGCGTGGGGCCAGGATGCTCTGGACATGGCGATCGAGAATCCTCCCGATCTCGTGATTCTCGATATCCATTTGCCTGATATTGATGGCTATGAGGTCTGTTCCCGGTTACGTGCCCATCGGCGCACCAGCCACACGCCGATTATTTTCCTCACCGAACGCCGCGAGCGCGTAGACCGGCTGACTGGCCTGGAACTGGGGGCGGTGGATTACATCACCAAGCCCTTCGATGTCCAGGAACTGCGTTACCGCATCCGCAACATCTTCCGCCGCAGCAGCCGGGAGTCCATGCTCCATCCCATCACCATGCTGCCTACCCAACAACTGGTCGAAGAACAGATCGAGCGGGTAGCAGAGGACAAAAACCTGGCCCTGATTGGGATCCGCATCCATCAGATGGAAGCCTTTGGCGACGCTTATGGCTTTGTCGCTCACGATGATGTCCTGCGCGCGGTTGTGCTCATCTTGCAGAACACCGCTGCCGAGGTTGTCCAGCATGATCCCTTTGTCGGGCAGCTCGACACTTACGACTTCGTCATGCTGGTGCCGGCCACCCAGGGGTATGTGACCATAGGTCGCCTCCATCAGCGGCTGAACGAAGCGATCTCATTTTTCTACCCGCATCGCGATTGGGAGAGTGGCGTCTTGAGCGACGGCAGCCCGCTCCCGCGCATTGAATTCGAGCTGGCCCTGATGACCTCGTCCCAAATTCCTTCCCTGGTGGAAGGCGAAATGATCCCAAAGGTGCGCCAGGCTTTGTTTAAGTAACGCCACCAGAATGCAGAGGGCCGGCCCCCCCGGCCCTCTGTGATTTTGTGCTAAGGATGCGAGCCGATGGATTGGATTGTTTTACCGACCTACAACGAAATAGAGAACATCACTCCCATGCTGGAAACCCTGATGAGCCTGCCGGTGCCCACCCTGCACGTCCTGGTGGTGGACGATCTCTCACCCGACGGGACAGGCGCCCAGGCGGAGGCCGTGGCCAACCGCTATCCCCAACGCATCCATGTCCTGCACCGCTCCGGCCCCCGCGGGCTGGGCTTTGCCTACCGGGCCGGCTTTGTCTACGCGCTGGCCCATGGCGCCCAGAGCGTGATTCAGATGGATTGCGATTTCTCGCATCAGCCGCAGGACGTTCCCCGGCTGCTGGCCGCGCTGGCCGAGGCGGACATGGTGATCGGCTCGCGCTACGTCTCAGGTGGAGGCACTGACCGGACATGGGGCATGGCGCGCAAAGCCCTTTCGAGCTGGGGCAACTTTTACGCCCGTGCCCTGCTGGGCCTCCCCTACCGCGATGTGACCGGCGGCTTCCGCGCCTGGCGCCGTGCCGCCCTTATCGGCATTGATCCCGAACGCCGTATCCAGGCCCAGGGGTATGTGTTCCAGGTTGAACTGACCTACCTGGCACACCGGCTTGGTTACCGCATCCGTGAAATCCCCATCTACTTCCCGGAACGCCGTGCCGGACGTTCTAAGATGAGCTTCAAAATTCAACTGGAAGCCGCGTGGCGCGTGTGGGAAGTCCGCTGGCGCCATCGGCGGCTGACCCCAGCCGATCGCGTCCATGAGACGCCAGAGCGTGCGGCTTTCTAAACAGCACCTCATCAGCGGAGCCTGGCTGGCGCTGCTCAGCCTGGCCTGGGCCGGCAGTCTCCGCCTCGGCGGCCCGGTGGATGCGCCCTTTTATCCGCTCAATCTCATTTACCTGCTGCTTCCCCCCTCCCTGGCGCAGGGGTTTTTGGGGTTCGTGGAAGAGGCCTTATGGGTGAGCGGGCTCTATCTTCTGGCTCGCACGCAGGGCGCCTCGCGTTTCAGCGCCTTGCTGGCGGCTACGTTGGGCGCAAGCGCCCGGCAGAGCCTGGGCCTGACCTCATCGGCTCTGCCCTGGCTCCCCTGGAGCGCCGTCCTGGTCTGGTGCACCCAACACCAGCATCCCTGGTTCGGGCAAAAGGCGCGGTTGCCCTGGGTTTTGCTCAGCGCTCTGCCGCTGGCGGCCATGTTTTCAGGGGAGGATGGGGAGACCGCGCGACTGACCGCCGTCACGTTGGGCCTGGTCGCCCTGCATACAGCGCGACGGGAACGCAGCACCGCGCTTTTGTTCGGCCTGGCGCTGCTCCTGGGCTGGGGACTGAGCGCCCCGCACCTTACCCTGCCAGAGCCACCCCTTCTTCACGGCTTCTCGGTGCCCGTGCTCTCCTGGCAGACGCTGGGGCACTTGCTCCTGCTGGTAGCCTGGAGTACGGCCTGGCAGCAGCGTAAGCTGCCCCTGGAACTGGCCGGTCTGGGCCTGAGTCTGGCCCTGACCCTGCTGGGTTTCGATGCCCGCGGCTTCATGGTGATGGCCTGGAGCCTGGGCGCAGCCCGCGGCGCGGATGCCGTGCGCGCCTTGCGTCTGACGCATGGTCCGGATGGCGGCACTTTCCCCCCTCCCGCCGCCTCGCCCCTGATAAGCTGGTTCATTCTGAAAACCCGCCCGCTGCCGCTGGCTTACCTGGCCGGAGCGGCCTTTTGGAGCGGCTGGGCACTTCTGCTGATAGTCCCGCTTCAGGCCGCAAACTGGCTCATGAGCGGCATCGTCCTGCGCGTTGCGCGCTGCCCCATCTACGTCCCCCGCAGCGCAAAGCGCCGCCCGGTGTGGGAAGTCCTGGCCCTGGGCGTGGCCGCTTTACCGCTGCTGACTTTCCTGGCCTGGCCCGCCACTACCCCAGGCGCTGACGGGAAAGCCTTCCTGCTCACCTGGTGGACCGAAGCGCCCCTGGCGCGCCCCACCCTCTTCATCACTTTCCTGAGCGCCATGAGTATGGCCTTTCTGGCAGTACTGTGGACCTGGTACAGGTTCTACGGCAGCTTCGATGCGAACAGCGATTTGCTGCGCGTCGCCCGCAATAGCAGTGTGCCCGTCATCCTCAACCTGTTCAACCGGGCCATGGATTTTGCGTATGCTGCGCTGCTTCTTCTGCGCCTTCTGGGGCCGGCCAATGCGGGTGATTACAGCAGTGCCATCGTCATCTACACCTGGCTGGAAATCCTGGTGAACTTCGGGCTGGATGCCATCATGATCCGTGAGCTGGCCCGCGCTCCTCAGGAAAGCGCCCGCTATCTCTACAACGCCGCGCTGGTGCGCCTCCGTCTGTGGTTGCTTTTCCTGCCGGCCGTGAGTGGCCTGTGCTGGCTGGGCCCCCTTCCAGCCCAGACGCGAGCCGCTCTGGCGATGCTTTACCTGGCCCTGGTGCCAGCTACCCTGTGTAAAAACTTCGATGCGCTTTTCTATGCGCATGAACAGGTCGCCTATCCCGCCCTGGTTTCCAGCATAGCCACCTTCATCAAGGTGAGCCTGGGCGCGCTCGTCCTGCTCTCAGGACGCGGCATCGTCTTTCTGGCGGCCAACGCCCTCCTCACCAACCTGATCGTGCTGGCCATTTTGTCCATGCTGGCACGGCGGCACATCACCCCGCTGCGGCGCGTACCCGATGCTTCGCTGCGTCAGAGCCTGCTTGCCCTGGCCTGGCCCCTGATGCTACGCGATCTCCTGTACGCCCTCTATTACCGCATAGATTTGCTGCTCCTGCAGGTCCTGCAAAGCAGCCTGATCGCCGGCTGGTACAGTGTCATCTTCAAGTTTCTGGATACGGTAACAGTCGTGCCGCAATATTTCGCCCTGGCGCTCTTCCCCATCCTGGCCCGACAGGCTTTTCAGGACCGTGAACGTTTCCTGCACGACTACCGGCTCAGCGTCAAAGTGCTGTTGACGTTGGCCTTTCCTTTGGCCCTGGGTGTGACCCTGTACGCCCGTGAACTGGTGCTGATTTTAGGGGATGTTGCGTATCTGCCGCACTCCGCCATTGCCCTGCGTCTGGCCATCTGGCTCATTTTGTTGAACTGGATCAACGCGCTGGGACAATATGCCCTGATCGCTCTGCAACGCCAGAAAACGCTCAGCCTCATTCTGGGCATAGGCCTGGGTCTGAGCGTGATAGGGAATGTCATGCTCGTTCCGACCTACAGCTACGTCGCTTCGGCGCTCCTGAAGGTGGGGGTAGAAGCGCTGATGTGGGGGATGCAGACGCTGGTGCTCCGTCATTCCGCCGGTCGCCTGGGATGGCGCTCCCTGCTCAAGCGCTTCATCCCGATAATCCTCTTCAGCGTCGCTATAGCCTGGTTCGTGCACCCTCTAAGCCGCGCCCTGGCCTTCGGACTGGCTCTCATCGGCTATGGAATGTTTCTCTGGAAAGGCCATTTCTTCTCGCCTCAGGAATGGTTCACGCTGCGTCGGCTCCGCTTGAGGCGCCCTGAAGCGCAACCATAAGCCCCAAAACCGGCCAGGACGCTCCCGATTCGCTTATATTTTGTGAGGCAGGCGAGAAAGACCATCCAGGAATAGAGTCACGAATAAACGAACGGAGCGTGGCGTAAGTCTCGGACTTGCGCTGACCGGACGGCAAGCCGCAGCGGAGAGAACCATCCACGCATCAGAAACAAAGCGTAACCGCTCAGGCTGGCCGTTGAAACCGCGCCGCTTTCTGCCCCCGAGCGCCTGGCGGGGCGGCATCACCCTTCAGTCGCCAGACGGTGGGGCGCTGAGCTGTTACCTCAGCCGTGAAACAGCCCCTCTGTGATTGAAATTGCGGTGTGGTATAATTAAAAAGTGTCTGACATGACCATAAGCAAAAGGATGAGCTGTTCGGGCCTGGCCTGACGCGCCGCCAGACATAGCCGAAAGGACCGATGGCTTGATGACTTGCTCAAACAGTGAGGGAAAAGCATGGAACTGACGCAAATGGAACAGATGTTGCGCTGGTTGGACGAAGAGCGCAAACAAGACAAACTGCTGATCGTCGCCCTGCAAGAGCGATTGGAGCAACAGCAGGAGCTGATACTGGCTCAGGCACGCACCATCGAAGCGCTGCAACAACGGTTAGGCGCCCTTGAAATTGACCTTCATCGCACCGATGGCTATCCGGAAATGGTCACCCGGTTAGCCCAGGAAACACAGGGCAAACTGGAAGAACTGCGCGATCAGATGCGCCGTGAGCGCAGCGATGCCGAGCGCGTGCGTCAGGCCGACGTGCAAATGCTCAACGAGCGGCTGATTGACCTCGAATCCCGCCTGCGCACTCTGCCACGTTACGAAGAGCAACTGAAAGCGCGCGAGGCAGGTGAAGCGCGCCTGCAGACTCAGTACCAGCAACTGGCGACGACCGTTTCGGATCAGGGCAAACGGCTGGAGGAACGCGCCCAAACTCTGGTCTACATCGAAGAACAACGCCGGGCTGATACGCGCCGCATCACGGCCCTGGAAGGCGCTCTCCCCCCTCTAAGCCAGGCTATCAAGGAACTGGAACGTAAACAGGCTCTGATGGAAGATGCGCTGCGCAAGCTCCCCAGTCGGATTGATGAGGCTCTGCAGATCGCCAAATCTTACGAACCGCGCATCGAAGAGCTGCGCGTCGCGGACTTCCAACGGGAACAGCGGATGAAGCAATACGCCGATCAGGCTGAGCAGGTCAAGGCCGAAGTCGCCCGTCTGGTAGAACAGACCCAACGTTACGCGCTTCTGTACAACCAAAACAAACAGGCTCTGGAGAGCCTGGAGGCTTTCGAGACCCGGCTGGAGAAACGACAGGCCGAGGTAGCCGAAATGCAGCGGCTGACCGAGGAGCGCTTCAAGCGGCAATGGGAAGAATGGCAGGCCAATCTGGCCCGCGACTGGCAAAAGTGGACGCTGGCCGAGGAAGACCGCTGGCGGCGCCGTGACCTGGAAGAACAGCGCATGCAGGCCAAGTTCGCCGAGCTGGATAAAATGAATGAATTTTTCTACCACAATATCGTGGATTTGTGGGATGAATTGCGCACCGCCTGGGAACGCTGGATCAGAGGCGCTCAGGAAACAGCCCGCGCGACGAATGAGTCCCTCCTGCAACGCGCCCGCGAAGCACGGCGCTTTGCCGAAGAAGAACACAAGGAACTCCTGTAAGAAATAAGACCGCCGGGGCAGATTACCCACCGCCCCGGCGGTATACGCACCTCACGCCGATGCTATGCGGAAAAGCGCCAGACGCCGCCCACCATGGTCCGCAGAACGCGCGTCTCCAACCAGGCCTCGGCGGGCAGAGTGAAAATGTCCCGATCTAACACCACCAGATCGGCCAGGGTCCCCGGCCCCAGCCATCCGGCCTGTTTTTCCTGGCCAGCGGCGTAAGCAGCACCCCAGGTGTAGGCCCGTAAAGCCTGTTGCAAAGTCAGCCGCTGTTCGGGATGCCATCCCGTAGCCGGGATGGTCCCTTCCGGGTCCCGCCGGGTCACGGCAGCGTAAAGCCCCCACCAGGGATTGAAAGGTTCCACAGGCGCATCAGAGCCAAAAGCCAGGACCGTCCCCTGCTCCGCCAGGGAGGCCCAGGCATACGCCAGTTCGCAGCGTTCATCCCCCCAGTAGCGCTCGGCCATCTGCCAGTCATGCACAGCGTGAATGGGCTGCATCGAGGCTACCAGGCCCAACTGAGCCAGACGCGGCACATCTTCCCGTGCCAGGAGCTGCCCATGCTCGATGCGGTGGCGCAGATGCGGCTTTTTGCTCCGCACGGTCTGCAAGGCATTCAGCGCCAGACGATTCGCCCGATCACCGATGGCATGTAAAGCGACGGCCAGGTTGGCCCCGGCGATGCGCTGAATCAGACTGTTCAGCTCCTCAGGCGGACGCCAGAGCACGCCCGTATTGTGCGGCTCTTCCAGGTAAGGGGTGAAAAGGGCCGCCGTCCGCGCGCCCAAAGCCCCATCCGCAAACACCTTAATCCCACCGATACGCAGCCACGCATCCCCCCAGCCCGCGGGAAGCTCCAGACTCCGGGCCGCATCCAGCAAGGCGTCCGGCAGGTATTTGACGATGCGCAGCTTCAGGTCGCCGCGTTGACGCAACTGCGCATAAGGCCCCAACAAAATATCCTTATCCATATCGTGAAGGGCGGTGATGCCCTGCTCCAAAAGCTGCTCCTGCGCCATGCCCAAAGCGGAGAGTATTCTCTCCTCCGAGGGAGGCGGCACAGCGCGCAGCACCAGTTCCATCGCCGTCTCGAATAACAGACCGTTGAGCGTCCCGTCAGGCTCGCGCCCAATGCGCCCACCGGGCGGAGCAGGCGTCTGCGCGGTGATGCCCACTTCACGCAAAGCCCGGCGGTTGGCTACCAAAACATGGGCGCTCTTCCCCACCAGCAACACGGGATGCTCCGGAGCGACAGCATCCAGCTCGCTCGCGGTCAGGAAGCGGTTATCCTCCCAGAGATTGTTATCCCACCCCCGCCCTACAATCCATTCTCCCCGCGGCCATTGTCTGGCCCGCTCAGCGACGCTGGCCAACACCTGCTCCCGTTGCGCCATACCCTGAAAATCAAGCTGCTCCAGGCTCATCGCATACCAGGCCAGGTGAAAATGCGCGTCAGTGAGGCCAGGCAGGACCAGCGCGCCCTCCAGGTCCTCCACCCTGACCCCCGGCGCGCCGCGCCAGAAATCCTCTTGATCCAGGGCCAACACCTGCTCCCCGGCGATCAACAGACTGCGCGCCCAAGGATGATCCGGCCATCCTGTGTAGATGCGCCCGTTCACCAGCAAGGTCATCGTCATCCTACCCTCCCCCCAGACTGAGCATCCAGGTCACGCCATAATAGCCGGCCCAGGCGATGATGATCGCTTTCAGCGTTTTACCAGCCCAGGTCGCCACCAAAAATTTACGCACGGGAAACCCCGCCAGCCCTCCGGCGATGCTGGCCAGATCAAAGAAAGGGTTGGGGATGAGGGCCAGCAGGAACAGGGTGACCAGCCCGTTCTGCTCCATCCATCGTTCAAAATAGCGATAGATGCGCGCCCGGTTCGCCACATCTTCCAGGGCGAAGCCGGCCAGATAGCCGCTCATTTCCCCCAGGGTATCGCCGGTCCCCGCGGCCAACCCCACCAGCCAGGGATTAAAAACATTGCCCATGGCAAAGGTGAAGGCCAGATGCGGCACGGGCAGGATGACCGTCGCGCTGCCCATGGCCGCCACCAGAAAGATACCGGGATACCCCAGCAATTCAAATTCACGTACCCGCTCGCGATTGGCGACGATTACAACCGTAATTCCCACCACCAGAAGCAGGAGCAGTACACGTACCAGGCTCATCCAACGAGATGGGATTTCTCTCTTCATGGTAAAGGCGCCCCCAAACGCACCCGATAGGCCGGGCCGGCCAGGCCGCGCGTGGCGTTACAACTATCCACCACCAGAGGGACATGCTGGAGCACCAGATTGTAATCCACAGAACGATGACCGGTGACAATGACCGCTGCATCCATCGTTTTCAACACCTCCTCCGTCAGAGGCAAAGACGTGAGAGTGAGCGCCTCCGGACAGATAGGATTGCCCCCCACACTGAAGGTGGGCACATAGGGATCGTGGTAGTGCACGATCGCCCGCCGACTGCGCAACAGCTCGATGACGCGCTGCGCGGGAGAGTTGCGCGCATCACCGATGTTGGGCTTGAAAGCGACCCCCAGGACCAGGCAGCGCGTTCCTTCCAGCGGCTTTCCCAGGCGCCCCAGGCCGCGGGCCAGCAGCTCGACCACATGATAAGGCATGGCCTCGTTCGTCTCCGCGGCCAGCTCGATAAAGCGCGTGTAAAAGTCATACTCGCGCGCCTTCCACAACAGGTAAAAAGGGTCAATCGGAATGCAATGGCCCCCTACGCCCGGTCCTGGATAAAAGGGCATAAAGCCAAAAGGTTTGGTCTTGGCCGCTTCAATCACCTCCCACACATCAATTTGCATCCGCTCGGCCAGCAGAGCCACCTCATTCACCAACGCGATGTTCACCGCCCGGAAGGTGTTTTCCAGGATTTTGGTCAATTCCGCCGCGGCGGGACTGCTCACTTCGTGGACCGGCGCGCCCATCTGACGCAAAAAAGCCGCGGCCAGCGCCGTACAGCGCGGCGTGAGGCCGCCGACGACTTTGGGCGTATTGTAAGCGCTCCAAACCGGGTTGCCCGGATCAATGCGCTCAGGCGAAAAAGCCAGGTAGAAATCTTCCCCGGCGCGCAGGCCGCTGCGCTCCAAAATGGGTTGGACGACCTCCGTAGTCGTGCCGGGATAAGTCGTAGATTGCAGGACGATTAACTGCTCACGTCTCAGATGAGGAGCAATCCCCTCCGTAGCCGCCACCACATAGCTCAAATCGGGCGCGCGTTGTGCGGTGTAAGGCGTAGGAACACAGATGAAGACGATATCGAGGTCACTCACCACCGCATACTCCCCGGTTGCCCGCAGCAAGCCACGCTGGACATAAGGGGCGAGCTGCTCCGCCGGTACATCCTCCACGTAGCTCTGCCCGCGGTTAATGGCTTCCACCCGCTGCGGATTGTGCTCAATCCCGACCGTGGAAAAGCCCGCCCGGGCACAGGCCAGGGCCAGAGGCAGGCCCACATAGCCCAATCCAATCACCCCGACCCGCGCCAAACGTTGGGTAATACGTTCTTCCAGACTCATGCCACCTCCTTATAGCCTGTTCTCTTGAGCGTAACGCTGCGCCAGCACCGACAAACGGCCTTCTACCTCATACCAGCTCACCTCAGAAAGGCCCAGTTTACGCCGTAAGTCTTCCGGGTCCATGCCCTCCACCCAATCGCGCACCGCACAGGTCCAACGCAGACGCTCAAAACTCAGATGTGAAATGCCAGCGTGTTCTCCAACTTCCGTCAGCACGTACTCCAGGTTGCGCGCCGTCCAGGGGAAGAGTTTTTCAACCGGGTGATACTGCTCCAGATACTCATCAAGAATGGCCGGCCACCACACGGGCAGAGGGATGCGCCGCTCTTTGTGCCGGCGGCTGCGCTGCGCATAACGAATCCACAAAGCTGGCTGGGCCGGGTCCGTGCGCTCAAGGTGATTGAGCACAATCCCCATGCATTCGTTCTTTTTAATGCCTGTCGCCAGCAGGAGCGTGACCAACAAATGCGGGCGCACATCCGGACGGACCCCGCCCTGGCCGGCCCGCAAGCCCTGGGTCACCGCGATCAGAGCGTCTATCTGCTGCTCGCTGAGCACTTCGGGCAGAGGCGTTGACACCTCCCGGTGAATGAGCGGTGCCGCCGGATCGCGTTCCAGCACTTTCTCCTCCACCAGCCAGCCGAAAAACACCTTGAGCGTGGTAATGCGGCGGTCCAGGGTCTTATCATTGCAAGGCACCCCGCGCTGCTCGCGCATCCAGATCAGGAAGGCGTTCAGATGCGCCGGGCCTATTTCACCCAGAGACACGCCGGGATTGAGGTACTCCGTTAAAAGCTGCATGTCCAGGCGAAAAGCCTGACGAGTGTGCGCGGAAAAGCGGCGCGCTTCCATGTAGGTTTCAAAAGCGCACAAGGCTGTGCTCAAAGGCGAAGTGGCCTTCAGGCCGGCAGCAGTCGCAGGCGTCACAGAAGACGGTGCGGGGGGCTGGCTTGATTCCAGCTCCATATCCGCATCAAACAGAGGTAATTGTTCCGTCTTTTCGTCCATAACATCGCTCCCCTTACTCACGGTTTCGGCCTCGTAATTGTTCGCCTGGTAGATTCAGGCGCCATGGAACTGTTCAGCCCGGCAGATTTTGCCCACGGATAAACACGGATCAGACGGGTCAGCACGGAATCAATCCGGAAAGCATTCGTATCCATCCATGTGCCCATGTTCGTATCCACACCAACCTTGTTGAATGGTTACCCGGTTTCAATTATACCTGGAATGCCCCGCCTGACGAATTTTTACGGTTCGCTTGCCCCCTTTGGCGAGCGGGTCGCTTGCCCCCACCGCCCACGGCTTGACCGTCCCGTAGTTCATGATACAATGCATCCCATGGAACCGCGCGTTGTGTTCATGGGGACGCCCGAATTTGCTTTGCCCATCCTGGCCCGGCTTTGTGAACACTACCCAGTGGTGGGTGTCGTGACGCAACCTGACCGTCCGGCAGGTCGCGGAAATCGCCTTACCCCGCCGCCGGTCAAGACGCTTGCATTGGCCGAGGGATTGCCCGTATTCCAGCCGGAAAAAGTGCGCCGACCCGAAGCGCTGGCGCAGATCCAGGCCTGGGAGCCAGAGATCATTATCGTGGCCGCCTACGGGCAGATTCTCCCCCCCGCGCTTCTGGATATGCCCCGTTATGGCGCCTTGAACGTCCATGCCTCTCTGTTGCCACGCTGGCGCGGGGCTGCCCCCATCGAAGCTGCCATCCTGGCAGGGGACACTGTCACCGGCGTGACGCTCATGCAAATGGAGCCCGGCCTGGATACCGGTCCGATCCTGGCTAAGAAGGAGATCTACATCGGACCGGAGGAAACTGCCGGCGAGCTGAGCGAGCGCATGGCGCACGTTGGGGCGGATATGCTCATCGAAACCCTGCCTCTCTACCTGGCGGGGGAACTTCAGCCCCAGCCTCAACCCGAAGCCGGCGTTACCCTGGCACCCCGTCTCAGCGATGCAGACGCCCGCCTGGATTGGCAGTTGCCAGCGGAGGACCTGCACCGGCGCGTGCGCGCTTTTGCGCCTGCGCCGGGGGCCTGGACCACTTTACCCGACGGAACTCGCTTCAAGATTCTGCGGGCGACGCTCTTTCCAACAGGCGAGGCTCTGCCTGCCGGCCAGCCGGGACAGGTGACGAGTTGGCGCGGTTTCCCTGTCGTCTATGCCGGCACCGGAGCGCTCATTTTGCAGCAGGTTCAGGCGGCTGGTAAGCGTCCGCTGAACGGCGATGTATTTCTGCGCGGTCAACGCGCGTTGCTGGGAGCCGTTTTAGGCTCCTGAAGCCGGGGCAAGGGTCAAGCGCACCCGGCTTTTGCATCCCTGGTAACAGGCTGAGCAGTAACCAACAGCTTTTACGAAAAGATTTCACATGTGAGAAGGAGGCAGTATGTCTGGTCATAGCCATTGGGCGACCATCCGCCGCAAGAAGGAAGGCAACGATGCGAAGCGTGGGCAGATGTTCACGAAGCTGGCCCGCGAAATCACCGTTGCGGCCCGTGAAGGCGGCGGTGGAGATCCCGAATCCAATATTCGCCTGCGGGTAGCTGTAGATAAGGCCCGCGCCCTGGGCATGCCCAAGGAAAACATCGAACGGGCCATTCGCCGCGGTACCGGCGAGGATAAAAGCGGGGAAACCTTTGATGAGATCACCTACGAAGGCTACGGTCCCAACGGGGTGGCGCTCATCATCGAGGCCTTAACCGAAAACCGTAACCGCACCGTTTCGGCGATCCGCCATCTCCTTTCGCGCCAGGGCGGGAACCTGGCCGAGGCCGGCTCCGTGGGCTGGCAGTTCGAGCGCCGCGGCATCATCAGCGTGGATTCGTCTTACCCCTTCGACAAGCTCTTCGAGCTGGCGGTCGAGGCCGGCGCCGATGACGTTATCGAAGGCGAGGGCGAGAGTGCGCATGAAGTCTACACCGACGCCACCTCAATGCACATGGTCCAGCGCACCCTGCAGGCCAACAAAGTGCCCGTTCAGGATGCGGAGCTTTCGATGGTCCCGAAGAACACCATCAGCCTGGACCCCCGCGACTCGGCGCAGATCCTGAAGCTGGTGGATGCCCTGGAAGAACTCGACGATGTGCGCAAAGTCTACACCAATCTGGATGTAACTGAAGAAGCCATCGCCGCTTACGAGGCCATGCTGGGCTAATCCCATGCGCGTCCTGGGGGTTGACCCCGGTACAGCTCTGACGGGCTACGCCGTCATCGAAGAAGAGGGGCATGCGCTGCGCGCTCACGTTATTGACGTGATCCGCACCGAAGCGCATACCCCTCTTCCTCAGCGTCTCCGTTTCATCTACCACAGCCTGCGCACCATCATTGAAACCTATCGCCCCGAAGCGGCTGCGGTGGAGGCGCTGTTTTTCAGCCGTAACGCGCGCACCGCTATGGCCGTTGGGCAGGCCCGCGGTGTTGTCCTGCTGGCTCTGGCCGAGGCTGGCCTGCCAATCGCTGAGTATACCCCCATGGTGATCAAACAAACGCTCACGGGATACGGCGGGGCGGATAAAGCCCAAATGCAGGAAATGATCCGCCTGTTGCTGGACCTCCCCGCTCGCCCTCGCCCGGATGACGCTGCCGATGCAGCCGCAGTAGCCATCTGCTACCTGCATCACGCCCCGGTAGAAACCTGGCTTACGGAAGGAGAGGCATGATTGCACGTCTGGAAGGCACGG
>Ga0068707_1000171_pt1 | contig 36913 bp, 31 predicted proteins | sample YNPNPMetaG_FD_66600 | JGI IMG/M metagenome (GOLD analysis project Ga0068707, IMG submission 66600) | Anoxygenic and chlorotrophic microbial mat microbial communities from Yellowstone National Park, USA - YNP NP MetaG | ecosystem: Environmental > Aquatic > Thermal springs > Hot (42-90C) >... | reverse complement strand
CTCGCCGCCGTCACAGCGCCGCGCGCCATGGCGATCTTGCCTGTGCGCACCACCTCGCGTATTCCGAATGGTGTCAACAGTCGCTCGATCGCGTCTACTTTGTCTGTGTTGCCGGTAACCTCAATCGTGAAACTAGTCTCACTGATATCGATAATCTTAGCGTGGAAAATGTCGACGATCTGCATTATCTCTGCACGCCGCTGGTTTTCAGCATCTACCTTGATAAGCGCCAGTTCACGTTCAATACGGGGAACTTCGCTATAATCCACGACCTTAATCACGTCGATAAGCTTATTTGTCTGCCTGTTGATCTGGTCCAGGGTAGAGTCGTCGCCTGACACTACAATCGTCATTCGAGAGACGGAGGGGTCATCGGTAATGCTTACCGCCAGCGATTCGATGTTGAAACCTCGTCTGGCAAATAGACCTGACACGCGCGCCAGCACCCCAGGCTTGTTCTCTACCAGTACGGTAATGGTGTGCATTCTCGCTTTGTCGTTCATCTAAGCCCTCGCTTCCCTAACGCGGCCTATTCACCATCATCTCTTCGATGCTCTGGCCTGCCGGGATCATCGGGAACACGTTTTCCTCCCTGGATATCCTAAAGTCGATAATGGTGGGTCTATCGTTTACTTCCATCGCTCGTTTCAAAGCACCCTCTACGTCTCTGAGATTATCAACACGAATCCCAATAGCGTCGTAAGCCTCGGCCAGCTTCACAAAGTCCGGTTGCACCGAAATGTCTACACCCGAGTAGCGACCATTCCAGAACAGCTCTTGCCACTGCCGAACCATACCAAGATACCCATTGTTGAGCAGTATAATCTTGATAGGCAGCTTGTGCTCAACCGCTGGCGCAAGTTCCTGCAGCGTCATTTGGAACCCACCGTCCCCGCAGATTGCGAACACGGGCATATCGGGACAGCCCACTTGTGCACCAATAGACGCCGGAAAGCCGTAGCCCATAGTACCAAGTCCACCGCTGGAGAGAAAACGACGCGGCTTTGTGACCTTGTAAAACAGAGCTGTCCACATTTGGTGCTGCCCGACATCGGTTACGACGATTGCCTCACCCTTGGTCATTTCCCAAACTTTACCAATAACACACTGAGGCATAAGCCGCTCCTCATCCGCAGGACAATGCAGCGGAAACTCATTACGCCACTGCATTATCTGTTTGTTCCAGTCCGTCTCCTCGCGAGGAGCGATAATATCCAACAGCTTCTCAAGAACTTGCTTGCAGTCTCCAACTATGGCAACATCAGGCTGTACGGTCTTGCCCATCTCCGCTGGGTCTATGTCGATGTGGATCACCTTCGCTTTCCGAGCAAACGCCGCCAGTTTTCCGGTTACCCTGTCGTCGAACCTCGCTCCAACGGCTATTAGCAAGTCGCATTCGTGAACTGCCTTATTCGCGTAAGCTGTGCCGTGCATGCCCAGCATTCCGAGCGAATGGGGATGGGTCTCGGGGATCGCACCCTTACCCATCAGTGTCGTCGTTACCAGAATGTGCGTCTTCTCAGATAGCTTCGTCAACACCTCTGACGCTCCAGAGGTTATCACGCCCCCACCTACATATAGAACAGGCCTTTGCGCCTCCGCAATTAACCTTGCAACATCATCCAGGGCGGACTCGTCTATCTCATTCCAGACCTTGTAGCTCCTCGGACTCACTGGACCAGGCGGCTCGTAATTCGTCATAGCAAACGACACATCTGCCGGAACATCAATCAAAACGGGCCCTGGCCTGCCTGTACGCGCTACATATAGCGCTTCAGCAACCGTCCTCGGCAAATCGGCTACGTCTTTCAGAAGATAATTGTGCTTAGTAATAGGCATGGTAACGCCGACAATGTCAGCCTCTTGGAATGCGTCCTTGCCGAGCGAAGTCGTTTTCACCTGTCCTGTCACTGCAAGCATAGGTATTGAATCCATATACGCAGTCGCAAGGCCCGTGACTAGATTGGTTGCTCCAGGTCCTGACGTTGCGAAACACACACCAACCTTACCTGTGGCACGCGAGTACCCGTCGGCGGCGTGCGCGGCGCCCTGCTCGTGGCGCATAAGCATGTTGCGAAGCTTGGGCCGCTCATAGAGCGCGTCGTAGATGGGAATCATCACCCCGCCCGGTATTCCAAATACTATCTCTACGCCCTGGTCGATCAATGACTGCACCAAGGCATTGGCACCATTCATCCTTTCCAAGGCATCACCTCCTCCGTCGTTCCGCGATGGTTGTGCAAAATGGACTTAGCCGTCTACTCCACGATAGCTCCTTTCGCGGCGGAAGCAACGGACCGCGCATATCGCGCGAGGTATCCCTCCTTTACGCGTGGCTCTGGCTGTTTCCACTCCGAACGCCGCCTGGCAAGCTCCTCATCGGTGAGTATTACGTCCATGCGGTTGTTTGGTATGTCTATGCGAATCACATCGCCTTCTTTAAGCAAGCCGATTGGACCGCCAGATGCAGCTTCCGGCGACACATGGCCGACGCAAACACCCCGAGAGGCCCCGCTAAATCGCCCGTCTGTAATCAGCGCAACTTGCTTCTCCATACCAAGGCCAGTAACCGTAGCCGTCGCCGTAAGCATCTCGCGCATTCCAGGACCGCCTCTAGGACCTTCGTTGCGGACAACTATCACGTCGCCAGCCGCGATTCGCCCACCAAATATCGCGTCCACGGCGTCGTCCTCGCACTCGAATACACGCGCCCTGCCTTCGAAAACCCACACATCCTCGTCGATTGCGCCCTTTTTGACCACCGCACCATCGGGACAAAGGTTTCCTCGTAGAATCGCAAGTCCGCCCTCCGCGTGGTAAGGACGATCGAGAGGTCTGATCACGTCGTCGTTGCGAACCTTTGCATAGGCTATGTTGTCAGCAACACTCTTACCGGTTACGGTCATCACTGACCCATCGATAAGTCCCTTGGCTGACAACCGGTGGAGTACAGCCTGAATACCGCCCGCTTCGTCCAGGTCCTGAATATGATGATACACTTCTTGACCAGGTACATCCGATGGATGCGCGATGCCGGGACTAATCGTAACTAGGTGCGGCGTCCGTGCGCTAATCTCATTCAGCAGATTTAGGTCGAGTTCGATTCCCGCTTCGTGCGCGATAGCTGGTACGTGAAGAACAGTGTTGGTCGAGCATCCCAGCGCCATATCAACCGCAAGCGCATTGCGAAATGCTGCGGGCGTCATTATGTCGCGAGGTTTGATGTTCCTCCTCAGCAATTCCATTATCTGCATTCCGGCGCGCTTGGCAAGGCGGATACGAGCCGCATGTACCGCAGGTATCGTACCGTTACCGGGCAGTCCCATTCCCAGAGCCTCAGTGAGACAATTCATAGAGTTGGCCGTAAACATCCCTGCACAACTCCCACAACCGGGACAACAAGACTCTTCTATCTCCGATAGTTCCTCTTCCGAAAGATTACCTGCCAACACCGCGCCTTTGCCCTGGAATGCCTGCTGAACAGAAATGTCTTTTCCGCGCCATCTTCCGGCCATCATAGGCCCACCGCTCACAATGATCGTAGGCACATTGACACGCGCCGCCGCCATCAACATCCCAGGCACGATCTTATCGCAGTTCGGAATCAGCACTAGCGCGTCAAACGCATGCGCCTTAGCCATGCACTCAATTGAATCCGCAATTAGTTCACGAGTTACCAGAGAGTACCGCATCCCTTCGTGTCCCATCGCCAAGCCGTCGCATACGCCAATGACGCCAAACTCCATAGGAGTGCCTCCGGCCATCCTTACACCGGCCTTTACCGCCTCACCGATTTCGTCCAGGTGTATGTGACCGGGGACTACCTCGTTCCACGAATTGGCAACACCTATAAGCGGCCTATAGATCTCCTCGTCGGTGTAGCCCATAGCCTTGAACAACGCCCTTGGTGCCGCTCTCTCCAGTCCTGTTCTAACCACATCGCTTCTCAACTTGCGCACCTCAATTACGAAAAATGCCTCTCACCCGTAGGGACGAGAGGTTGACTTCTGATACTCGTGGTACCACCCTGGTTCGGTCGCTTCGCCGACGGCGCCACGACCCTCTGCACGCGCTAACGGGCGCACCCGGAGAAACCTACTGACGATTCAGTTTCTCGGCTCCAAGGTGACTTTCCGTGCAGGCCTCGCCCCGTTTCTCAGCAACACGGTTCTCTGTTGCAAACCCACGCCGGCACGTACTCTCCTTTTCGTCGCCTTTTCCGATCCTACTTGTCTCTCGTTTATGTTAGCACAAGCTCAACGCACCGGTCAACCGCTACCAAAATCGTGGCAGCTTTACAGGTACCTGACGCGGCTCACAAGTCCCACTACAAGTATTACTAGCCCTAAAGCAGGTATTGGCGACGGTATGAAAAGGTCTACAAGCACCTCGAGAACCCCGTATGGAGGGCGGGGCAATCCAGGTTTGCTGAGGAGCAACGCCGCTATCACGATTCGTCCTCCGATAGCTCCAACTATCACCGACAGCACTGCAGTCAATTCCATGCGAATTCCGCGCCTGCGACCTGAAGCTCGCAGGATCATCTCACCAAGGAATGCAGCGTAAGCAAAGGCGACAACCAAGGTAAGGAGCCCAAAGCTGAACTGTACCGCCCACCCTGCTACAATCCCGCCACTGAGTCCCACCGCCGCAGCCGCCGTCAATTGCCACAAGGTTGGCCTGAATAGCGACCCGCTCGCCTGTGCAGCACACGAAGGGCACTTGGCTCCAACGGGTGTTTGCACCAAACATCTGGGGCATATATAGACGCCGCACGACGCGCAGCGCAGATTACTGGCCACCTTTGGATGCCGCGCGCAAGTTGTGGGAATGTCTGGCTCAGTCATAGGGGTGCTGCTACTGGCGAAAGTATAGCAGCTGACCGTGCTCGCAGTCAATCGACCGCCCACATCTTCGACCAGTCCCTCCTTTACCACTCGCCGCCCTCTGATCGTTACATTTCTCAATACTGTGGGAGTTGCCGCCGACTAGCTCAACCACGCGCCTGTTCCTATCAGCAGTATCACGTTGGCAATCGGCAAAGATCCGGCTAGTTTTTGCGCCGGGCGAGCACAAGTAATCCGAACAACAGCGCAGCTAATGTAGCAGGCTCAGGCGCAACTGTATCTTCGGCGGCCTGAGGCACTGGCACCGACGGCAACATTACGAACACGTTGTAACCTGACCACGCCCTCGTCTCGTAGCCCCAGTTCCCAAGCGGAAAATCGGGAAGCACAAAATCGGTGACAGTGCGATAGCTCGAAGGCGACGTGAAACCAAAGATGGACGAATCATTGTAGTAAATGCCGGTACTATCTGGGTCTATGGCATACCAGCATATGTCAATCCCCCCAAATGTTGCGTCCTGCGTTACTGTATAATTCCACCCATCTGGACAAACCCAACCCGAGACGGCAGCCGGATCGGCAGGTGCATACAAATGCAGGGCCGTAATCCAATCCAATGGCTCTTCCGTATTTGTGTAGACATAGGTGTAGTAGGTGGTATCTGCGACGCTAATGTAAGAACTCTGAATCGTCGCATTTACTGACGGGACGGCGAGGGCAAACAGGACTGTGGCTAGAGTTTTTGTGCGTAACATGATATACTGGCCTCCTTAACATTAGCCCCCCAGCCGGTATACCTCATGTGCACAAACCGTGCCAATTGTAGAACGTGACAGTAATATTGTTAAATGCGTGGGTGTATATAGTTCAGCTTATTTGCATTGTCGGGCTAGTTATAACGGTTAACGCGAAACCTGTATAGCTTCACGTCCTCGCTCGGTCCGATGAACGCCTTGCGCAGGGCTATCTCTACCTGCTCTTCAACCGTGTCCACACCCTCCAAATCGGGAAGTAACAATCCCCTGCGATGCCCACACTCCACGATTACCCCGTAGACTTTCGGATCCAGGTCCCCTAGCCCACACTCCTCCGGCACGCCCAAGACATCAACGCTACAGACTAGATCGCCCAATTCGCTCTCCTCAACCGGCAAGAAACGAGGATCACGGGTCGCTGCGCTGATGGCATTGGCAATAATCTCACGAGCTAAGCAGTCGTAAACAGGCTCAACAGTCCCTATACAGCCTCGCAAAGCTCCGTGTTTCTTCAAACATACAAACGCTGCGGCCTTCTCTTTGAGAAGCTCATCGGGTAGGTCCGCGCCTGGCTCAATGGTTCTTCCGTTGCGAACGTAAGCCTCAATAGCCTCCAGAGCAAGCCTTACGTGAGGACTGCGCTCACCTGTCGGTTTGCGTCGATTCTCTGCGCTCATTCATCATCACCTTATGGCCTATCCTGTTTTCCTTACCCGCTAGAAGTCGTTTGATATTCGAGATATGCCGCAGCACAATCGCCAGAGCCGCGACACTTACCAGTATCTGATACGGCGCCGCGACAGCCTCCCCTCCGGGTTTCCAAGTATGCATCATCACTGGAACCGAAATTGCCGCCACCACTGACCCTACCGAGATATATCGTGTCAGTAGCACAAGCACTGCCCATATACAAAAGGCGACCGCCGCGACCATCCAGTTGAGCCCGACCACCACACCCAAGCTGGTCGCAACGCCCTTGCCACCCCGGAACCTCAAAAACACGGAGAATGTGTGCCCCATTACACTCAGGAGCCCACCGCCTACCACAAACCAAGGGGATAGCCCCAGAGTTTGGCACAACGCAACAGCCACATAGCCCTTTGCTGTGTCGAGAAAAAAGACTACCAGTGCGGGTCCTAACCCAAGTGTCCGAAGCACGTTGGATGCGCCGATGTTACCGCTGCCAAATTGGCGAACGTCAATCCCTCGCGTGATTTTGCCCGCTATGAGACCAAACGGTATCGCACCTATGAAGTAGCACGCGATAAGCGCCCCCCATTGCATAAATCTATCCCCTCACTTTCCTTGCTTTGCGAACCGTAAGACGGATCGGTGTACCCTCGTAAGAGTATGCCCGACGTATGCGGTTCTCAATGTAACGCAAGTAGCTGAAGTGCGCAAGGTCGGGATCGTTGACAAAAAGTACTATCGTCGGCGGCTTGACCTGACTCATGGTTGCGTATTTCACCTTGAGCTCTCGTCCTTTGCGAGCATAAGGATGTTCATCGACAGCTTCCTGAACCAGCCTGTTCAATTCGCCTGTAGGTATGCGCAAAGCATGGTTAGCGGCGACGTCCCGCGCCGTATCAACCGCCGGACCAATGCCGGTGCCATTCAATGCCGAGGTAAATACCACCGGCGCGTAGTCGATAAACGGCATCTGCCTGGCAATCTGTTCCGCGAACTCACGCATTGACTCTCCTACGCGCAAGTCCCATTTATTTACCACCACTACACACGCCCGGCCCGCATCGTGAGCGTACCCGGCAACCCTCTTGTCGCCGTCGCGGAGGCCGTCGCTGGCGTCCACGACTACCATAGCGACATCAGCCCGCTCCATAGCCCGAACCGCACGAAGAACCGTGTAGTACTCTACCGAACCCTGTATCTTTCCCGCTCTGCGAATGCCAGCCGTATCTATTAGTACTAACGTCGAGCCATCGCGCTCAAACACAGTATCCACGGCATCCCGCGTGGTGCCGGGAATCTCCGATACTATTGCCCGCCTCTCGCCCAAAATGGCATTCAAAAGCGATGACTTACCTACATTCGGCCTGCCTACTATCGCTATTCGTACTGCGTCTTCCGGATAGTTTTCTTGAGTTGCCTCGTCGGGCAGCCTGCGAACAACCACGTCGAGTAGATCGCCAACCGCTCTTCCGTTCAGCGAGCTCACGGGATGTACATCACCAAGCCCCAGGGCATAAAACTCGGACGATTCTGAATCACGAACAGCGTTGTCCGCCTTGTTCGCCACGAGCAGCACGGGCTTCGCGGAGCCTCTCAGCAAATCGGCGATTTCTGCATCCGACGGCGTAATTCCGTCCACCACATCGACCATAAACAGCACGACATCCGCTTCTTCCACCGCTACTTGTGCCTGCGCTGTTACCTCCGCCCGCAGTGGGTCAGAATCGTTAAGTAGAATGCCACCAGTGTCTATCACCGTGAATTCGCGGCCGTTCCATTCAGCATTCGCATAGATGCGATCCCGCGTGATACCGGCCGTGTCCTCGACTATGGCCACACGCCTGCCCGCTATTCGATTGAAGAGTGTCGATTTGCCCACGTTGGGCCTGCCGACAATCGCTACAAGTGGTTTGCTCATATTACGAAGGCGATGCTATCATAAAGCCACATGATCGTCAATTATCTCTCGTCGCAAAAGGCCTCACGTCCGGCGGAACTTTCGATCAAGTTCCCAGTTGGAGAGGCTCACAATTATGGGTCGGCCGTGGGGGCAGACAAACGGGTTGGCACACTTCAACAAGTCTTCAACGAGCCGCTCCATCTCCTCCCTGCTCAGCACTTCACCAGCTTTGATAGCCATCTTGCAAGAAGCCGTGATAAGCACCTGATCAGGTCTTACAAGCAGGTGCTTTGCAACGCTAAGATCCACGAGTTCCTGAATCATATCCCTCAAAATCGCCTCGGCCTCAGTGGGCTTGATACTGGACGGCACGCCGCGAACCAGGCAAGTTTTCCCTCCAAAAGACTCAAGCTCAAATCCCGCCTTGCGTAGGCATTCTACGCGCTTTTCTACCACGGCCAACTCACGTGCGCTAAGCGACAACGTAAGTGGAATCACCAAGCCTTGGATGGCAGTTCCTCTTTCCTGCTCCGCGTGAACCATTCGATCGTATAGCACGCGCTCGTGGGCAACGTGCTGATCGATCAACAAGACGCCATCGTCGCACTCCCCCACGATGTAGGTGTTGCGCGCTTGTCCGATTACCCGAACCGACGACAGGGCTACAGTGCGAGCAGCATCAAAATTAGCCTCTGGTACGGGCGACTCCTCCGGCGGCACTCCCTCGCCTTTCTGCCACACGAACGGATCGCCTGCTTCCGCGATCGCCTCAGCCCTCCGCCGCGCAAGCGCGTCCTGAAATGCCGCAAGGTCCTGGGACGCATTAGTGATGAGCCGGTCTTGTAGCGCTTTCTCGCCACTGGGTCGTAATCGTAGTTCGTGAGCAGAACGATCTATAGGAACCTGAATTGTGGGAGCAGCGGCCCCAGCCATAAGCGCTTCGTTGACCGCGCGGTATACAGCGCTGTGGATCTCCTGTTCGCTGGAAAACTTCACCTCCGCCTTGGTAGGGTGGACATTTACGTCAACAAGTTCCGGCGCAAGCTCTATGTGGAGCACCGCAGCAGCGTAACGGCCGGGCAAGAGCAAACCCCTGTAAGCCTGGTCAATGGCATGCGTAATGGTTTTGCTCTTTATCGGACGGCCGTTAACGAAGAAGACCTGGTCACGACGGTTGATGCGCGTAAAAGAAGGATTGGAGACGTAGCCCTCCACCTTCATCACCGCAGTCTCAAAACCGATCCGCACCATTTGCTTCGCCAAATCCCGACCCATCACTTGGGCAATGCAGCTTAGTCGGTCGCCCTGCGGCGGCGATGAAAGGACTTCGCGCGCACCGTGGAAAAGTCTAAATCTGACACCCGGATAAGCCATCGTGAACCATCCGATTATCTCAGCAATGTGTGATAATTCGGTCGTGGCGGTCTTGAGGAACTTGAGCCTTGCCGGGGTGTTAAAAAAGATGTTGCGAACGATCACGGTGGTCCCTTGCGCTGCCCCGACAGATTCTAGGTTGGTGATCGTCCCTGCCTCGACTTCGAGCCTCACCGCGTCGTTAGCTGATTCGTGCTTTGTTATAACCTCCATGACAGAGACCGAGGCAATACTAGGCAGTGCTTCCCCGCGAAAGCCCAGCGTCTTGATGGAGTCGAGATCGTCTGCGTCACGAATCTTGGAGGTGGCGTGGCGTTGAAGCGAAAGCACAGCGTCTTCGCGAGTCATGCCACAGCCATTGTCGATCACCTTGATTAACTCGCGCCCACCATTTTCCACTGTGACGGTGATCTGTGTTGCGCCCGCATCAAGGGAGTTCTCCACAAGTTCCTTCACCACCGAAGCCGGCCGTTCGACCACCTCACCCGCCGCAATTCGGTTGGCGGTGTGCTCGTCAAGAACAGCTATTCGATTTGCCTCACGGGTTTCGTTCGACATAACAGACGACACACTATACCAGCCAGTCGCTACTCCTTGAGCTTCTTTTGCAATTCGTAAAGCTTGTTAAGCGCCTCTATTGGAGATATCGTCGAAATATCCAGTGATGCGAGATCTTCCAAAACAGGATGCTTCTGCTCCTCGAACAATGTGAGTTGAAAAGTCTCTGTCCTTGCGCTGATCTTAGCTCCTTTGGCAACAGCCTTCGAACACGCTCCGTTGGATTCCAGTTCCTTAAGAATCTCCTTTGCCCTGTCAATAGCCGTAGGAGGCAAACCGGCAAGGCGAGCCACCTCTATCCCATAGCTTTTGTCGGTGCCTCCCGGCATAATTTTGCGAAGCCATATAATGCGGTCCTTTTCCTCGCGCACAGCAATTCGGTAGTTCTTTACACCTGGGAGCTGGTTTTCGAGGTCGTTTAGGTGGTGGTAATGAGTGGCAAATAACGTCTTCGCCCCTAGCTTGTTGATCTCTTCCGCAACGGCCCAGGCAATCGAGAGTCCGTCGTAAGTAGACGTGCCCCTGCCTATCTCGTCGAGCACTATCAGGCTCCGGCGGGTTGCATTGTTTAATATATTTGCCGTCTCGTTCATTTCGACCATAAATGTCGACTGCCCGCTGGCAAGTTCGTCGTGCGCCCCTACTCTGGTGAATATGCGGTCCACCACACCGATCAAAGCCTCGTCCGCCGGCACGAAGCTGCCCATCTGCGCTAGTAGTACGATGAGGGCTACTTGTCTCAAGTAAGTGGACTTTCCCGCCATATTTGGCCCAGTAATGATTAGAAGCTGATCGGTATCGCAGTCAAGCACCGTGTCGTTGGGGATAAACCGCTCCTGTATGTAATGCTCCACAACAGGATGACGGCCGTTCTTTATGACGATTCGCTCGTCCTCATCAACCGTGGGTCTTACGTAGTTCCGCGTAGCCGCGGTCTCGGCCAGCGAAGAGATTACATCAAGCTCTGCGACTGCCCTTGCCACCTTCCCTACACGCACAGCATAATCCGCAACACGTTCCCGAACCTGCTTGAACAGCTCATACTCAAGCTCAGCCGCTTTTTCCTCAGCGCCGATTACTTTTGACTCCATCTCCTTGAGCGACGGAGTGATGTAGCGTTCGGCGTTCGCGGTAGTTTGCTTGCGGATGTAGTCACTCGGAACCTGTTCGAGATTGGACTTGGTAACCTCAATGTAGTAGCCGAAAACGGAGTTGTAACCGACCTTGAGACTCTTTATCCCTGTCCTCTCGCGCTCCTTGGCCTCCAGCGCTGCAATCCAGTCCTTCCCACTTCTGGACGCCTCCCTAAGCTCATCCAATTCAGAATTGTAGCCCGAGGCGATGATCCCACCTTCGCGAAGGGTAAGTGGAGGCTCAGAAACGATTGCCTTTTCGATGAGTTCCACGACAGGTTCCAGGAACTCAATTGCCGCAGCAAGAGTCTTTAGCCGCCTGGAGCCAACGCCAGTAAGCACATTAGCCAATCTCGGCAGCATTTTAAGTGACTCAGCCAGCCCTACTAGATCGCGCGCATTCGCGCTTTCGGCAACAACCCGCGCCATCAGCCGCTCAATATCCTGAACCTTGCCCAGTATATCACGCAAATCCTCTCGTAGCATCAGGTTGGCGTAACACTCCTCTACTGCGTCCAACCTGTGGTTTATCCGCTCTGTGTCCAGCAACGGCTGGTCTAACCATCGACGTAGCATTCGTCCACCCATTGCTGTCCTGGTACGATCAATTATCGACAGCAGGCTGGCACCCTTCGTCTCCGCCGATATCGAGTGCGTAAGTTCGAGGTTCCGCCTAGCGGCTGCATCGAGGACCATAAATCCGCTAGTCGAGTATGTCGACAGCGAAACGATCGACTGCAACGCGGGCGCATTAGTCTGCCGCAAATAGTCCAGCACCATCGCCGCAGCTTCCAAACCAGCGGTTAGTTCCTCGGCTCCGAACCCGCGCAGTGAATCCGTCTTAAAATGCTCTCTCAAGAGTTCCTTAGCAGGTTTTCGGTAGATGGTTTTGGAGTCGTAGCGTGTTATGGTAGCTGAGGTCGCACGCCTTATAGAATCGCCCAGATCGGCGTCCATCTCAGTAAGTAACACCTCCGCCGGGGCAAGCCGGGTGATCTCCTCGATGAGCTTTGATGACAGGTCGCGGCCAGTCATTTCCGTTACGGCGAACTCCCCGGTTGATATATCGACAACCGCGACGCCGAAGATATTTGGCTCGCCAGCAATGGCCACCAAATAATTATTTGCCTTTGCATCGAGCATGCCATCTTCCAAGACAGTCCCGGGAGTGACTACTCGGGTAACCCCACGCTTCACGATTTTCTTGGCCTTCTTGGGGTCCTCGAGCTGGTCACAAATTGCGACGCGATGACCTTTTGCGATAAGCCTGGCAACGTAACGGTCTACCGCATGATATGGAACTCCGCACATAGGAACGTCTGCCGCGTAACCCTGGGAACGTGAGGTGAGAACGATCTCAAGCTCGCGAGAGGCGGTAATAGCATCATCGCCGAACATCTCGTAAAAGTCGCCCAGCCTAAACATCAATATCACGTCGGGATACTGCTGCTTAATCTCTTGATACTGGGCGACCATTGGTGTTATCTTCTTGGCATCCAATGCTTAGCTCCCCATTACTGCCGGTTCAAGCACGTCAACCAACTCGCCGACAAACCCGTAAAGGTGTGCCTCAGCGGCTCTAACTTGCACCAACTCGCCGACAAGTTTTTTGTCGCCCGGAAAGTTTATCGTCTTGTTTTGCCGCGTAAGGCCGGTCAGGCGAATCTCGTCTTTCGGACTAGGTCCTTCTACTAGAAGTTGATAAGTTCTGCCAACTTGTGAACTGTTAATTTCGCACGTGATTTCGTTTTGGAGCTTTATCAGCCGTTGCAAGCGCGATCTCTTGACCGGCCAAGGTAGCTGATCCGTCATAGTCTCGGCACGCGTGCCCGGAATGGGATTGTATGCAAACATAAATGCGGCATCAAACCGCACACGCTCGCAAAGTCGAATAGTGTTTTCGAATTGCTCGTCCGTCTCACCTGGAAAACCAACGAGAAAGTCCGTGGTAATGGCGATATCCGGAATCGACTGCCGTAGTGCAGCAATCCTTTCCTCGATATGCGCTACGGTGTAACGTCTGTTCATTCGCGTCAGAACCGTGTCATCTCCCGACTGTACCGGTAGATGGATATGCTCGCAGACGTGCTCCAGATCCCGTATTGCGGCAATAAGTTTATCAGACAAATCCTTGGGATGAGAGGTTGTAAAGCGTATTCGCTGGATGCCGGGAATGTCATTTACCATCGCCAACAAATCAGCGAAATCCACCGCCGGACCAGAAATCGTAGCACCATACGAATTCACATTTTGGCCCACCAGCGTAACCTCCTTCCTGCCGTTATCCACAAGTTGCCTAATCTCGTCCAATATATCGGCGGGAGGTCTACTCCGCTCACGTCCACGCACGTAGGGCACCACACAATAGGCGCAGTAATTGTCACAGCCATACGTGACCGGTACGAAGCTCTTAAGGCCTTTCTCTCGCACACTGGTACGGGCGGGAAGAGTCAATGCGTCATTGCTCTTCCACGGCATATCCAATGCCACAGCCAACCCTTGCTTGTTCTGAACCTGGCAAATCAGGTCAGGAATACGGCTAATCTCCGCAGTTCCAACGATCAAGTCCAAATAAGGCCTGCCTTTTCTCAGCATCTCTCCCTGCCGCTGTGCCATACACCCGCATACGCCAACGATCATGTGTGGTCGCTCTTGCTTTAAGCGTTCCAACCTTCCCAAGACGCTCTTGGCCTTCTCTTCCGGCTTAGCCCGCACGCTGCAGGTGACGAGCATAACCACATCGGCCTCCTCGACCCGTTCGGCACGCAAGTAGCCCATTTGCATCAAAAGCGAGGCGACTTGTTCTGAGTCGTCCTCGTTCATCTGACATCCCCAAGTGTAGATGTAAAATTTACGGTCACCTGGCATAGGCTATTACTGATTGAAGGTCATCTACCGTAATCCTCATGTCACATTTCAGCGTAGCACAAATAGCCCTCCCCAAACAAGACAGCAAAAAGCGATCAAGCTCAGATTCTCCCTGCATGTAGCCGACAATACAGATGGTATCCTCATCCAACGTCACGCGTGTATGTGGACTGAACTGAAAGCCAACGCGGTATAATACTGACCAGAACATGGATAATTCGGAATTGGAACAACAACCCGCTCCACTCACGCCCGCCAATGGTCGGCGACGGCTTGTAGTAATTGTCGTCATAGTAGCCATTGCAGCCTCCGCACTCATCTATTGGATACTGGGGCTTGGTAAGATAACGACGGATGATGCCCAGGTGGAAGGCCATTTGGTGCCGATCAGTTCCCGAGTCAATGGTTACGTTGATTCGATCCTGGTGGAAGATAACCAGCACGTTCGCGCGGGCGATCTCTTGGTGAAGCTCGACAGCCGAGACATGGAGGCGCGAGTGCGCCAGGCTGAAGCGAACCTTGCGGCCGCCCGCGCCCAAGCCAAAGCCGCCGCCGAACAGCTTGGCGTCACGGAACTCACAGCTCCGGCGGCTGAGCGAGAGGCCGGGGCGGGTGTGTCCGCCGCGATGGCTGAAGTAGAGTCGGCCAAAGTACAGGTTGCCGTGGCGCAGCATCGCGCCTCCGCGGCCCGAGCGGAAGCCTGTGCCGCGGAGGAAGCTGTTGAAAACGCACGCAGAGAACTCGAAGCCGTCAATGCTCAGGTCGACGCCGCTGAGGCAGCGTACCTGCAGTCCCAAGCAAACGTCAAGGCGGCCCAAGCGGATGCGAAGAGGGCTCACGCCGATGCTGACCGTTACCGACGACTCTACCAAGACGGGGCTGCCTCCAGCCAGCAGTTAGATGCAGCGGAGTCCGCCGAATCGCAGACCATCGCGAACCTTGAAGCCGCCAGGGAACGAGTCGAGGCTGCGAAAGCCGGCATCGCACAAGCTAAGGCAAGACGAGAAGGCGCAAAGACGTCGGTAGCGCAGTCAATGGCACGCCTTGCCGCTGCTAGAGAGTCAGCCCGTCAGGCAGCCGAGTCAGTGGGCGTAGCCCGTGCCAGCGTGGGCTCCGCGCAGGCGGAGCTTCTGCGGTCCATTGCGCGGAAGTCAGCAGCGACTTCCGCCACGCGGCAAATCGCCGTAGGCAAGGCACAGACTCAGACCTCCATCGCCAGAATCAAGCAGGCGGAGGCCGATCTCCGGACCGCCAGGCTTCAGCTATCCTACACTCGGATCACGGCGCCCGTCGACGGCGTGGTAAGCAAGAAGGTAGTCCAGCTAGGACAGTCGGTTCAGCCCGGTCAGCAGCTTCTGGCCCTCGTACCTCTAGAAGATGTGTGGGTCGTCGCAAACTTCAAGGAGACCCAAATCAGGCGAATGAAACGCGGGCAGAGAGCGTCGGTGAAAGTGGACACCTATCCCGGACTGTCGCTTGAAGGTATTGTAGACAGCATAGGCGCGGCTACTGGGGCAAAGTTCAGCCTGCTGCCGCCGGAGAATGCCACAGGGAACTACGTCAAGGTGGTTCAGCGCATTCCCGTCAAGATTGTGATCAAGGATCGGCTGCCCAAGGGCATAGTACTGCGTCCCGGAATGAACGTGGTTGCGACTGTCTACCTTTAGTTGGTCGGAGGACAAGTGGCGGAGGCACGGAACCAGCAGATCAGCGATCAGGGATGGTGCCCGATCGGGAGTCCGGGCATTGTTGCCATTGCTGTAATGCTGGCCACCTTCATGGAAGTCCTCGACAGCACCGTCGTCAACGTCTCCCTTCCGCAAATAGCCGGGAACCTATCGGCCACAATCGACGAAAGCACTTGGGTGCTGACCTCGTATCTGGTCTCGAACGCGGTGATACTGCCCGCTACGGGCTGGTTCAGCTCGGTGTTCGGACGAAAACGCTTCTATATGTTTTGCGTAAGCGCGTTCACGGTGTCTTCCGTTCTTTGTGGTCTGGCTCCGTCACTGCATTGGTTGGTCTTTCTAAGGGTTGTACAGGGGCTCGGAGGCGGAGCGCTGCAGCCCATATCCCAGGCGATCCTGCTCGAGTGTTTTCCCGTGCGTAGACGCGGGATTGGAATGGCGATATTCGGAATCGGGGTCGTTTTCGCGCCGATCATCGGTCCGACGCTGGGCGGCTGGATAACGGACAACTACTCCTGGCGCTGGATATTCTACATCAACATACCCATCGGAGCGCTGGCGCTGCTGATGAGCCATGTTTACGTGGCAGACCCTCCGTATTTACAGCGCGGCGTGGGCAAGGTGGACTACATAGGTCTGGGGCTGCTTGCGTTGGGCATCGGAGCGCTGCAGGTGGTCCTCGACAACGGCCAACGTTACGACTGGTTCGAGACCTCCTGGATCACGCAACTTAGCGTGCTGTCGGCCGCATCTCTGGTCGCGTTGGTTATATGGGAGAGCCGCGTCACACACCCGATTGTTGACCTGTCTGTGTTTCGTTTTCGTAACTTTGGCGAGGGCGCTTTGCTGATATTCATGTTGGGCGTGGCACTTTACGGCAGCCTAGTTCTGCTGCCGATCTTCCTGCAAAACCTGCTTGGTTACAACGCGACGCTTAGCGGGTTGGCAATGTCGCCCGGAGGAATAGGCACGTTGGTTTTCATGCCTGTTGTCGGACTTTTGGTATCCAAACGCGACGCGCGCTATCTGATAATCTTCGGTCTTGTGATGCTCTCTCTGTCGCTGTTCATGATGGCGCAGTACAACTTACAGATCACCTTCTGGCATGCCGTATGGCCGCGCGTGGTGATGGGAATTGGCCTGGCGTTTTTGTTTGTGCCCATTACCACCGCGGCGTTCGCTTTCACACCTCTGGAGAAGACCGGCGCAGCCACGGGCATCTTCAATCTTATGCGCAACATCGGCGGCAGCTTCGGAATCGCAATGGTAACCACAGTACTTGCTCGCCGCGCACAGTTTCATCAATATCGTTTGGTTGAGCACGTCACACCCTACGACTTTAACGCGCAGCAGGCGCTGCAGGGCGCAGTGGCCAAGCTTGTCCAACTCGGTCAGGGTGCGTACGACTCTCAGATGAAGTCGGTGGGGATAATCTACCAAAGCGTGCTGAAACAAGCGACGCTGCTCTCGTTCATCGACTGCTTCTGGCTGCTAGGTGTAGCGATGATAGTGTTGGTCCCAGTGGTGTTCCTGATGAAGAAACCGCCTAGGCACGCGCCCGCGGCCGGCGGACACTGACGGCTCGAACGACTGGCGGAGAGGGTGGGATTCGAACCCACGGAGCCCGAAGGCTCAACGGTTTTCGAGACCGCCCGGATCAACCACTCCCGCACCTCTCCGCGCGCCTTGATGCACAAACAGGAGGCCGCGCTTGGCGCTCTGGCCTCCCGAACGTTGGTGGCCGATGAGGGAATCGAACCCCCAACGCCCGCCTTAGGACGGCGGCGCTCTATCCATTGAGCTAATCGGCCTGAAGTGTGGTGCGCTTGGAGGGAATCGAACCCCCGACCTAATGGTCCGCAACCATTCGCTCTATCCCCTGAGCTACAAGCGCACACTGCCGGCGAGCTAAATATACCACAGGGTGCTTAGGAGTGTCAATCACAAGAGGCGATTTGTATGATCTTGTGGGTCGGAGTGACAGCCTCGCAACACTCAACAAGGAAACTGTTCAGTTTCGCGCTATTGTCATTCCGAGCGAAGTGGAGGAATCCGCTGTCTCGACCGGTATGCATCACGACAGGGATGACGCGACTCAGCTAGCGATCCGCTCGAGGTGACGTGTTCCCGCAGAACTGAAATACTTCTCAACAAATTGTGGAGATGTGCGACTCGATTGGCCTGGGACAGCGGGCCGTTACCCGGCTCACGCGCAGGCCGCGCCGCCGCAGGGCGGCGTCTATCTCGGCCACGGTCAGTATTACCTTAACGCTGTCGATGTCGCCATCGGCAAAGCCCGGCTCGACGCTTACGGTCACCGTAGTTGTAAACTCAATGGGTTCTTCGCCTGGGTTGGCCATACCGAATCCTCCGTTTCGAAATAATCGCCCAGGTCCCCCCCCCCCGTGGCAGGCAATCATCGTGTGTCCGCCAGAGAGGCTTTCGATCCTCACCCTCGGTTATAGTTCCCCTCAGTTCTCCGGTATGCTATAATACGTGACTCAAGGCAGAGGTCGGAACGAACTCGTTCCGACCTGTTTCGCCGTTCGGCCCCGCTAGAAAAACGAAAGCTGCTGGGCGAAGATGGGGTCCTCTTTCTTTGTTTTGTTCCCCACGAGCACTGCCATATCCACGAACTGCTTCTCCGTGACCTGCATGTACCTGACGCTGCCGTCTCCGGGCAGATTCGCCTTGAGCCGGGCCACGTGCTTATCCAGGGCATCCTAACCGTTGCAAAGGCGAGCGTAGATGGAGAATTGAATCATATCGTAGCCGTTCCTGAGCAAGAACTTATGGAACCGCGCGTAGGCGCGCTTGTCGGACTTGCTCACTACCGGCAGATCATAAAGAACAAGAAGCCGCATAAACCTACTCATAGCTGTGCGCCGCGAGCAGCAGGATCTCTGGCAGCTTCAGCCGCCGGGCGTCGTGGTCTCGGCAGGCCGCGACGAACGAGGCCGCCATGATCTCGGCAGCTCGCAGCGCCGCCTGACGCTTGCCGTCGATGAACACCTCGTGATGTATGAGCGCAACCAGTGCTTCACGGTGCGCCTTGGTAAGCTCCCCTTCAGGCATCAGCTCCACCACCTTCAGGTCAACCATCGGGCGCAGCGGCTCGAGGAAATCGTCGGCAAGGTTGAACTGGTTCAGCTCGCTGTGGTGGTGTATGCCGTGAGCGGGCAGGAAACCGTGGAGGGTAAGGGCGCGGGCAATAGTTCCGCGCAATATCGCATAACCGTAGTTGAGGGCGCTGTTGATCCCGTCTTCGGCCCCCCGTATGAAATCGGGGCCAAACAGCGCCTGGAAGTGCTCTCGCGCGGCCACCGATTCGATGTTGGCGGCATCGCCGCTGGTGACCGTCGCGGCCATATCGCGGAGCTTCTGCGCGCCGGGCTTGCCAGCTATCGCCTGGCATATGGCCTGGTTGGCAACCTTGCGCCTTACGATCTGTTGCCAGCAGCGCTTGCGAAACGGCTGGGTGGCCTCCAACTGCATTCGCTGGATGCCCGCCAACCTGCTGTGCTTGACGAAGGGCACCCCGACCATCGAGGGCATGTGCTTGCGGCTGCACGCGAACAGGAGCACTTCGTGCTCCGCGAGCCGGTCGAGCAGAGCTGAGGAAAGCAGCACCTCCTGGCTTTCGAGCATCAGGACGGCGATGTCCTCAATAGGAAGGGTTATCGTCTCTTGTTGGATTATGGCGAGTTGGTCGTTTTCAACCCTCAGCCTCGCCGCTTTGGAGATCACTATCGTTCGCCAGGCCAAGTCTGGTCTCCTTGCGCACTGGATAGTAATCGCCCAAGACTCCCATCTGCAGCTTTTCAATGAGGGTTGCGTTCCGGGCTCCCAACGACTTCTCATTTCGCAGATTGTTGGGTTCGCCTACTATCAGCGCCCCCGTTCCGCGATGGCTGCTCTTGTAGTAATACAGGTCGTTGCCTATTCGCACAAGGTCGTACGGGTACAGGCTGAACATGAACTCGTAGCTGTCATCTATCACCGGCCACTCTTCGTACGGCTTGCTGTGGGCTATAGCCCTGTTAGGCAGATCGCCGGTCTTTAGATACCTTGCCCTATCGGCGACGTAGACAGGCACGAGATAGTATTGCCATTTTCCCGTTTTTCCCGTTTTGCTCCTCTTCCTAAACACATCCGTTCGGATCATATCGCCGTTGTCGGCGATACCCTTTCGAACGGGCACGCCGGTGTATTGCGGCTGAGTGACTTTGACGCTGCGCACGATGGGGCCGTCAGTGCCATCTTTTCGCGGCTTGTAGAGCGGCTCGGCAAAGGCCTTCTGAGCGTTATTGCCAAACCGGGCCATGCGCTCGCGTATCAGCGCGTAGAGCTTCTCGTTATGCTCGGGATCGAATAGATTGGCCAGGTCGGACGCGCTCAATGAGGTGAGGGGCCTTTTGACGACGCTGACGCGGTCTCGGTCGAGCCGCTTGGCGGAGCGTATTGTCTCGGCGTGCAGCGCCCCGGTTACCTTGCGCTGAGGCATGCGCGACACAATGATGGTGGGCAGCTTGTCCAACACTTGCCTCCTGAACTCCGGCCAGGGCATGGGGAGGCGAGGCCTGTCGTTCTCGTGCCACTCGATGATTTCGCCGGTCTCAAGGTCGACGTTGGAGCGAGTTTCGTTGGCCTTGGCGTGCGCTGTGATCAACTCTACCTGATGCGGCAGGATAGCGGCAATGACTGCGGCATCTTGCGCGTGATGAAGATCGTCCTCATCGCGGTATTTCTCAAGTCCCCATAGGCCTCTTACTCTGGCTACCACTCGCCCGTTTACACAGCGCACGGGCAACTTCTCGTTCGGGTCTGCGAACAAAAGGTGCTTTCCCAAGAACGATGCGAACTCGCGGGAAATCCAACTTGTGTCGTTGAGGTTGCGCGCTTTCCATTCGTTCTCGGCGCGCTCGTCGAAGTTCTTGCGAAGAAGGTTGGCGCGCTTCTTTGGATCGCGAATGGTCGCATTTACCCACTGTTCATACTGCCCCCATCGAGCCACATCCCCTCCAAAAGCTTCGTAAGGAATGCGATTGCCCTTTTTTTGGTTTTCCGAGTAAAGCACGAGCACTCTATTTGAACGACTATTATCGAAGCTGCGGCTATATGGCAGAATGTGGTCGATTTCGACGTAGTGCGGCTCGAATAGCCGTGTCAGCTCTATCGGTTGCATAGAATACGCACACTTGCGACCCTGCTCCCAATACAGTCGCCACGCGAGAATGTCGGCGCCCTTGGGTTCCCGACTGAAAAGTTTGCGGAACTGCTCCGCGACCTCCTTGCGCTCGACTTCGTTCTCCTTCTGCTTCCTCGTGATCTTGTTGCGCTCCTCCGCGCTTCTGCCCATGTCGCGGGCCAGCTCGATGTGAATGCGGGTCGGCGAGCCGTAGCGGTCGATCACGGCATTTACCACTTTGCGAGCCTGAGTGAGCGCGCGCAGCACCACGGGGTTGCGTATCATCTCCGCAGGTATTCGCGGAAGCTTGTAATGCTCGCCGCCGCAGACCTGAGGCGAGTAGTTATATCCGGCCGCCTCGCAGGCTTCGCTGTAGAGCAACCCACGCTCCAGGTGAGGTATGATCTTCTTCAGCGCGACCAGTGAGAGGTTCGACGTTTTGGCGAAGCCGTCGCACTCGGCGACGGCCTCTATCACGGCTTCCGCGACCTCGTGCCCGATGAGGTAATCGCGGATATCTTCGTCGGTCTTGTAAAACGTCAATGCGTGCGCAAGGTGGTCCATCAGGTCCGGGTTTGCTCGGACGGCGTCCCACTGGCCATTGGCGTCAAGCGCTTTCTTCAACGTGTGGTAGCCGGTGAGCTAGCAGCAGGTAGACTCCTCGCATTTCAGCGACTCTTGCAGATCCGCGCCTTTTTCCGGTTTGTGAAGATACATTAGCCCTGTGAATCGGGCCTCCTCATCAAGTTGAAGCTCCTTCCGGATCTGCGCGTAGGTTACCTTGGACTTCTCATAGGCCATGCTTTCCACGATGGCGCGCTGATCGTCGGTAAGCCAGAGCCTGTCGCCGTTAAGCGTGTAGGTCAGGCTGTTGATCTTGCTAAGGAGCGTGAAACGCTCGGCGTGGTAACAGTAACGCGGCGCGCGCAGTTCTCCCTTTTCGAAAGTGCAGGTGCCGATCATTCTGATGATTTGGTTGCCCGACGCGTAAGGTTTTTGCCAGTTGAACACTTCCAATATGTCAGCCTCGAAGTCTTCCGTGGCGTTGGCGTTGCCAAGTTCCCTTTGCCGGGCGAAGAGTGTTTTTATCTCCTCTTCCAGAAGTTCACGGTCGACAGTGTTCTCATAGGAATCCGTAGTGTTGCGCTTACGCTGGGCAAACTTGTCATCCTTGTCAAACATCTCGCCCGCGGTACGATAGCCTTTTTCCAACATCACCTGTCTGTTGGCTCCGATACCAGCGAGCATCTTGCCGTCATCGTTCTCGGCCTTCACCTTCTTGCGATTCGACTTGAACCCGCGCCGCTTGACGATATGAAACAACGCCCTCGCGAACTCCTCTCCGGTCAACATCCTACCGAGTCCGTCGGCTCGGAGCCGCCAAGGGGTAACAGAATCAATAGTAATGAAGGCCGATTCGCGTCTCTCCTCCGGAATCAGACCATACTGCACAAACAGGTCCTTGGCGCGCCGCAGCCGCCCCGCGCGTCTGCGCAATCTGCGACGCGCCGAGCGGGCGAGCCGCCTGGGTTCAGCGAGCGAAGCTTTCGTCTTTGGGTCCTCCGCCGCGTTGAATGCGCGAACTCCCATGTCCTCCACTTGCTTGTCGTCCAGGTTCAGAACAGCCCATCCTACGGGCGGTGATTCCGATGTCGAGACCTAGCACGTACCTAATGTGTTTTTTATTTACGCTTTGCGTCATACTTACCCCCGTTAACGAGGATGCCCCCGTCAATGACAAGCACTGACGGGGGCTCACCTCACGGTTTTTCAGCCTTATTATAGTAACCAACAGTTCTCCGGTATGCTATAAGCGGTTACATAAGGCGTGGTAACCATCCTTATAAATACATCAAACTCACCCGCATTTCAATAGGCTTTTTTCGCGCCGACTCAGTGAGGCGCTGCGATTCTGGAGTGGTTGACTTTCGGCATATAGGTCCTCATGTCGAAGTTGGGGCTGTTGGTGGCATCGTGGCATTCAAGACAGATTCCCCGGTCCACCTTAGTTCTCTCTTTCACATCCTTGCGGCTCATGTCATGTGGTAGGGCATCGTAGTGGCAGGTCGCACACTCTATGCCACCAGGTTCATCCCTCGGGATTTCAATACGGTTGATGCGCCTAAAGGCCTCCGAATGACACCTGATGCACTCCGGCGCCGTCTTCTTCTCGCCTGGGAGGCTCTTTAGAGCGTGGGCGTGATCGGTTGTCGCCCAGTCCTCATATTGCTTCACGTGGCACGTCTTGCACAAAAGCGGAGGATAATAGCTACTCTGCCTGCCGGCCGGAGGATTGATGGTGGATGAGTCTGTAACGACGGTTATCACACGCCTGCGATCCTCCTCGTCGATCTTTGCCTGTGTTTCCTTCACGAGCTTTGCCGTGGCCTCGTCCTCTGTCACATTCTCGTCGAGCAGTATCTTGCGATAGTTTACTTCCCATTCAGCGTTGGGGCGAATAGTCACGTCTATACATCCTACAGTCTTAGCTTGTAATCCAGTCGGCACAATTCTAGTCTTGCCAATGGTCACCACCTCGGACATGCCATATCGCGTTTGTCCGCCAATGACAAAATCCGGAACTCCGAGTTTTTGAGAATGGTTATTTATCCATTCCTCATTCACCACGTTGCCTTGGTCAAGAAGAATAAGTAAGTCACACTTGTTTCGAGCGGCCTTGTAGGCGTTGAATCGTACCTTGCTGATCTCCAAGTCGCTCAGCTCATTGTCTGGTGGAACCGCCCCGAACGAAACAATCCCCACCTTGACTCCGCCTACGTCCTTGATGACAGATTCCAGCGCGTAGTCTCGTGCATTCGGATGCGCTTCGACAATAGTGATTCCGTGCTTCTTCGCTGCCTGAAAAAACTCCTTCGAGATGCGCCAGTCGCCCTGGCCCATTCCGACCGCATCGTAGCGCAACTGCTTAAGAACGGACATTAATAGGTCCAGCTTCTCAGCCCTATCGGACAAGTTACCGCTGTCTACGATGACAGCGTTGGGGTTGCCCTTGGTCAGTTGTTGAAGAAGCATTACGCGCTTGGGGAGACCTCCCAACCGGCGCCCACCACACCCACAGGGCTCAAGGTAGCCCATTGTATCGTTCGTATAGATAATGCGAACGGTTTTGGCTGGCGTCTGCGCGTTGATGTCAATCCCAAATATCGTGGCTATAGCGATGGCCGCGATGATCAACAAAGATGATCGGATACTCATGAACGCCTTACCTCTCAGAAGCGATTGGGGATTGCTTATGAGAGAAGTATAGTCGCGTATACGGCCCGCGTCAAACAAGCTGACCAGCTAGATACCTGTTCAGTTTCGCGGGACTATCATTCCGACCGAAGCAGAGGAATCTAGTGTTTCAGCGCGCCCCAAGCACCAAAGCAGACTGCTCGACTCCGCCAGCGCTCCTCTCGAAGTGACGGATTTGCGGAAAACTAAACACTCTCACCAGCTACGGGCTCGACTTGGAGAATGAATTGCCGGTGGCACCCTTTGTGTCGGCAACACCGGAATGGTTCACCCTTGGCATGTAGGTGTCGAAGTTGAAGTTGGGGCTGTTGGCCTGATCGTGACATCCAAGACAAATGCCCGTGTCGACCTTCTGCTTGATTTTAGCATTCTTGCGCTCCATACCGTGCGGGAGCGACTCATAGTGACATGTCGCACACTCCACACCGCCGATGCCGTCTTTCGGCACGGTCGAGCGTTTTACTCGTCTGAATGATTCCGAATGGCAGATTAAACACTCGGCTATGAGCTTGTTCTCTTTCTGGAGTGTCTTGATCGCGTGAGCGTGATCCGTTTTCACCCAGTCCTCGTATTGCATAACGTGGCAGGTTTTGCACAACTGAGGAGAGTAATAGGGGTTCACTGCGTTCTTAGGAAAGCTACTAGCGGACGTGGAGTCGTTGGCATCGCCGAGGACTAACTGCTTTTGAGCTTCGGCAATCTTCTTCTGAAGCTCCTTGATGTTTTTTGAGGTAGCCTCGTCTTCTGCCACTGACTCATCTAGCATCAAAGTGTTCACCGAAAGAGCAGGGTCTTTGCCGGGCTCTAACTTTACATCGACATACCCAACCATCCTTCCCTGAATGCCCGTCGGAACGATACGTGTCTTGCCGATTACAATAGGCTCCGTAGCATTGGCCATCAACTGACCGCCAATCACTATATCCGGCGCACCTAACCTCTTCGCATTGCGATTGATCCATTCTTCGGTAACCACACGGGCTTGGTCCAAGACTATAAGTAGATCCGACGATGCACGTGCAGCTTTGTACGCCTGGTACCTCGCCTTACGTATTTCAAAATCGCTGAGCTCATTAAAGGGCGGAAGTGATCCGAACGACACAATTCCCACTTTGACTCCGCATACCGTCTTTACCAGTGAAGGCAGCGCGTGTGGCTTAGACTGCGGCAGCGGATCGACCACGTGTATGCCGGCGGCTGCGGCCTTGCTGAAAAACTCGTTTGAACAGTGCCAGTCCTCACTCCCCATACCCACGGCGTCGTATCGCAACTGCTTCAGCACCGACATTACAATATCGAGTTTATCGGGAGAAATCACTAGGTTCCCGCTCTCGACGATGACCGTGTTGGGATTCTCCTCGATAAGCTTAGATATGGCTGTTACGCGCTTAGGAAGGCCTCCCGTTCGACGGCCTCCGCACCCGCACGGCTCCAGATAGCCCAAGGTATCGTTAGTATAGATAATGCGAACGGTTTTGGTCGGCGACGACGCATGAATCGTCAAACCCACCACGACGGTAGGTATAAGCCCCACCACAGCAAGAACAACCAGCCTACGCAGACTCATAAGACTTTACGTCCTCCGGAGGCTTAAAGGCTTTTAGTGCAGTATATGCCCGCTCAGAGGTGGATGTCAATCCCAAAAAATAAGCGTGCCGGCAAAAAAACCGGGCCGCCTCTGCAAAGATGGTAAAAAGCGTAGAAAGTAGAGAAGGTAGACTTACTTTAGAACCCGCTGAAGACTTCAAGGAAGAGCAAGTCGTTTTTGACCTTCGAAGCACCGACCGGCACGCTTTCCATATTACCTTCGTAGTTAAGCTCGAGCCAGACGCCTTTTCGGATCGGTTGAACAATGCCGATGGTGAGCTGCTGGACATTCCATGTAGCCAATTTCGCTGCAATGGGGCTAATGTCGTTGTTCAGCGCCGAGTACCGAACGTAGAACCGCGTCTTGTCCTTGGGCTGATAGCCGATTAGCCCTTGCCAGCCGGTAATCTGTAAGTCACTGAAGTTGCCCTGATACCACTCGCCTTGAACCACATATGGCCCGCTGCTCCAGGTAGCATCGACGCCGTACTTGTTGTGCTTCTTGGCGGTGAATGCGGACGCTAGCTGGGCGTTGATGGTCGTGATGCTGGCCGGGTCGAGCGAACCGCTTGCAGCGGAAATGTGAACCTGATAACTCGGTTTCGAGACGCCGATCTTCCCGGAGATTGCTAGACGACCGGTGTTAGCCGATGGGATATCCTTGTCGACAAGGTGTGGGACAACCTTCGCGTCCTCTACACCGGCAAACTCACCGATTTTGCGGGCACCCACGCTCGTGTCGGTGTAGAAGGTCACGCCGCCGTCGTAGCAGTCCTTCTTGAACGTGAACTGCGCGCCGACAATGCGGTCCTGTGTAAAGGTCTCGGAGATGATGCCGTATTGAGTGGTCTTTCTGTTGGGATAGGACGGCGTCAAACCAAAATTGAGCTGCCTACCTTTACCAACCCTCACTCTTCCAACCCACAAGGGCAAGTCGACGTAGGCACTCTCCAGATAAGTGCGATATTGTTCGGCTGCGGTCACCGACGGCAACCAAGGATGGAAGTAAAGCTCTGCGTAAACTGTCCCGTCTTTGCCAACCTGACCGACGGCCGAGAGCGATACTCTCTCGCTCACGAACCTAGCGCTGGAATCGGGATTGACATACAACCTGTTCAGCATATATCCGTGGAGCTCGAAATTTGTTACACCTTGGGCAACGACCGCAGCCGCAACGCCTGTTAGAAGCGCCGCCGTGACAGCAAAAACTATTACCTTTCTCAACTCTTTCCTCCTGATGTCTCTAAATTAAAACCCCTGGATACTGTAGATGATCTTGTGCTCCTCACCTCCGCGCGGGGCGCGTGCCGCGGCCCGGGCGTATCCCAAGTTACCGCGCGGGCGCGCCGGTGCTCTCACCCGTTTTCTCGATTATCAACGACGCGGTTAGTTGGTCCGACACTCTGCAAGGTTCGAGGCTCAACAAGCCTCACCCTCGGTGTGAGACCAATCACCGCATGGAAACTATGCTTAATCGCTTCCTCTAGCTCGATCAACTTTTGCATCTGATCAGTCACCATCACCGGTGAAAGCTCGACCAGTAGCGTAAGATAGTCTAGTCCACCCTCCCGATCGACCAATATCTGATAACGAGGCTCAACATGCTCGATAGTGTAGAGCAACGCTTCCACTTCCGATGGATAGACATTGACACCACGAACGATGACCATATCGTCAGTCCGCTTGCGTATTGGGTCCATTCTAGCGGATGTCCTCCCACACTCACACGGCTCCCTCGTCACGCTGGTAATGTCCCTGGTCCGGTAGCGAATCATCGGCAGACCTTCCTTGCTAAGCGTCGTGATCACCAACTCGCCCTGTTCGCCGTCCGGAACTGCCTTTTCGGTCTCGGGGTCGATCACCTCCACATAGAAATGATCTTCGTTGATGTGCAGGCCTTTTTTAAGCTCACATTCTCCAGCGATTCCAGGACCCATCACCGCACTAACGCCGTAATTGTCCGTGGCAATAATCCCCAACCTAGACTCTATATGCTCTCGCGTTTTCGCCGACATCGGCTCACCGCCGAATAGTCCAACTCTCAAGCACAACGAAGCTGGAGGCACACCTATACGATCCATCAACTCTATCATATACAGCGCGTAGCTTGGCGTACCGACAAGCACGGTGCTGCGGAAGTCCTGCATTATCTGAATCTGACGTTCGGTATTCCCGGAAGAAACGGGGATTACCGAAGCCCCAAGCCTTTCGGCCCCGCCGTGCATACCAAAACCACCGGTCAACAGACCGTAGTCAAACGCTACCTGTACGACATCGTCTTTGGTGACGCCACCAGCGCTCATAACCCGCGCAACCAGTTCTGCCCAGTGGTCAAGATCATTGCGCGTATAGCCAACGACGATAGGCTTGGCGCTCCCTCCAGAAGAGGCGTGTATTCGCACAATCTCTCTCAGCGGCACAGCAAACATCTCGTAGGGGTAACCGTCGCGAAGGTCGTCCTTAGTTGTGAACGGCAGTTTCGCTATATCTGACAGTTCCAGCACATCCTCAGGGGCAATACCCAGTTCGCTGAATTTGCGGTGGTAGAACGGAACGTTTCGGTAAGCACGGTTAACGGTCGTCTGAAGTCGCTCCAATTGAAGCTGTTCCAGCTCTACCGCACCCATTTTCTCCACTGTCGGATTCCAGATCGGCATACGCTCCTACAACCCCTTTCGCACCTACGCTTTGAGCTCAGTTTCGTCAAGAATCTGCTTATAGCCCTTACCGAGATAGGCTCGTTGGATCTCAGGATTTCGCGACAACTCGGCCGCGGCACCCTCCATCACGACCCGCCCTGTTTCCATCACGTAGGCGCGCCCCGCAATCGCCAATGCCGCCTTAGCGTTTTGTTCAACTACTAAGACAGTGGTTCCCTGTTTGCTTAAATTACTTATGACGTTGAAAATATCCTTCACAATAAGCGGAGCAAGCCCCATAGAAGGTTCATCCAGCAACAACATTTTGGGCCTAGCCATAAGCGCGCGGCCAATTGCAAGCATCTGCTGCTCACCTCCCGATAGCGTTCCCGCCGATTGCTTGAATCGCTCCTTGAGAATCGGGAATATCTCGTGCACGCGTGCGATGTCTTCGGCTAGTTCCCTTCTTTTGGCCGCGCGGCTCCGGCGATAAGCTCCAAGCATCAGATTCTCCTGTACCGTCATCTCAGCAAAAAGCTGTCTGCCCTCCGGCACCTGAACAAGACCCATCGTAACAAGCTTCTCAGCCGAAAAACCTGTCACATCCCGTCCATCGAACGTAATCTTGCCGGAGCGAGGGGCGATAATGCCGGAGATGGTGTTCAGTACTGTTGTCTTTCCCGCGCCGTTCGGACCTATCAAAGCCACCACTTCGCCCGGGTCTACGTGCAGCGAAACCCCACGGAGGGCAAGTATCTTGCCGTAATACGTGACCACGCTATGTAACTTTAGCATCAGTCGGACTCCGCTCCCAAATAGGCCGCGATAACCTTTGCATCGCTCTGCACTTCCGCCGGCGTGCCCTCGGCAATTTTTGTACCCTGATCCAGAACAACTACCTCGTCGGAAATGTCCATAACGAACTGCATATCGTGATCCACCAGGACAATCGTAATCCCGTCTTCCACAATCCGGCTCAGCAGATTCGATAACTCGACCCTCTCTCTCGTCGACAGGCCTGAGGCGGGCTCGTCCAGAAGAAGCAGTCTTGGCCTACTGGCAAGAGCTCTGGCAATTTCCAGCACCCGCTGCTTGCCGAACGGCAAACTAGTCGCTGGCAGGTCAGCAGCGTCCGCAAGTCCCACCAGTGCAAGATTTCTCATCGCTTCCGCGTGAATGGCCCGCTCCTCGCGCCAGTGACCAATCAACCTTAACGCAGCCGAGGCAATACCCTGCCGAGTCCAGCAATGACAACCGACCATCACGTTTTCCAGGACCGTCATATTCTCGAAAAGTTGAACGTTCTGGAACGTGCGCGCAAGGCCCATGGCCGCAACCTCGTAACGTGACCGGCCTCGTATAGGCTTCCCACAAACGTAAATATCACCAGAGGTCGTCGGTATCATGCCGGTCAACAGGTTCAAAAGCGTACTCTTACCGGCACCGTTGGGTCCGATGATAGCCTTCGTCTGACCGGAGGTAACCGTGATGTTGACCCGGTTGACTGCCGTAAGCCCACCAAACTTGCGCGTGACCGACGAAGCTTCTATCAGTGGGTGGGACATATTACTCCGTCTTCCTCATCACACGTCCGATGGCGCGCCAGCCTGTGACGACAGCGTCGGACACGCCGCGCACCAATCCCTGTGGCAGAACAATCATCATCACGATCAGCACCGCGCCGAAGATTATCGGCTCCAGACCGTGCAGTTCCAAACCACAAAGACTAACCTCAGACTTTTCTAGCGTGAGAATCCAGTTCTTTAGCACCTGGATCGATGCTGCGCCAAATAACGAGCCCCATACGCTCGCCATTCCACCGACCACGACCATCACCATCAGCTCCACCGACACTACGAAACTAAACTCGCTCGGATTGATATAGCCAATGCCAGCGTTGTGCGCGTAGAGACTTCCCGCCACCGAGGCCATCGCGGCGCTCAACACGAAAACCTGCACCTTGTAACGCTCCGTGTCCACGCCAAGTGACTCTGCCGCAATCTCACTGCCATGAACCGCCCTAAACGCCCTGCCCACCCGCGAGCGCACGATGTTGATCGAAACAACCAATGCGACTAACACAAACGCCCACACCAAGAAGTAATACTGATCCTGTGGACTTAGAGACCTGCCCGTAAGCACGCTTAACGAAGTGCCAATAAACTTCAGCCCTCTAGGTAAGTCATCAACGGCCAGGATCGGCGGTATTCCATAGATGCCGTCGCTTGATCCACCCGTAACAGCGGTCCATTGCCGAAATACTATCTCCACAATGACGCCGAACCCAAGGGTAGCCATCGCCAGATGATGGCCTTTAAGCCTCAACACCTGCCCGCCTATGATATATGCCACCACACAGACAAGCAACACACCGGCCAGCATTCCAGTCCATGGCGACGCGCCGTTGTTAGCAAGTGTTCGCTCGAGGAAAGAATGCACAATCCAGGTAGCACCAGCGCACGCCACCCCGGAAATAAAGCACTTTGGCCACCCCAACTTTGCACTGGCCCCGAATGCACCTAGTGCAACAGCATACATTGGCATCGCGGCCCACATCGGCACTTGAACGAATCGGACGATCCACGATAGTGTAAATAGCAGCACGGTGCCTGCCGCCAACCGCCAGCCAGACGCGCGCGTCAGGGAACTAAGCGCCGCCAATCCGGTCATCACCCCGATACCAACAGCCATGCCCGGAATGACATCCTGTGGCACCGGTCTCACTGTCAGAATCGCCGAAGTGTATGCCCCCATCCCAAAAAACGCTGCATGCCCCAGCGATACCTGCCCAGTATAACCCATCAACAGATTGAGACCCACGACGAGGAGAACGTTGATGCCAATGTAAATGAGTGCGGTGATCTGCTTCTCTTGTGCAAACCTGGGCAGCATCAAATACACAACGACGAAAATGGCGAAAGGCAACAAGTTCCAGGCACCGGCGACTTTCCGTTCACATACCATCGTTGAGGCGAGGCCGTGGGCGTCGTTCTTCGTGTCTATGCTTACCGACTGCACCTACACCTCCCTCTTACGCAGCGAGATCAGGCCTTCGGGCTTGATAAATAGAATGACAAGCAGAATAACGAAAGCTATCGCCTCGCGGTAGTCGCTCCATAATAATCCGCCCGCCAGCGACTCAACCACGCCCAAAATCACGCCGGCGAACACACCACCACCGGAGTTGCCTAGCCCCCCGAGCACCGCTGCGCAGAACCCTTTGAGCCCCAACGCAGTGCCCATGTTGCATTTAGCGTAGAAAACAGGCGACACAGTCACCCCTGCAACTGCTCCCAGCGCCGCCGCCATAACAAACGACAGAACAATGGTGCGCCTCACGCTGATACCCACCAGCTTCGCCCCAATCGGGTTCTTGGAGCACGCCCGCATTGCCTGTCCCACCAGCGTATATTTAAAGAACAGATGCATACCCAACACTAGCAAGACGGTCACACCAATCACCCATAGCTCCTGAGCCTGCACCACTGCTCCGAGTAGGCGAAATGTGCGATCCTCAACGATTCCATCTTTCATCACACCTGTGAACGGCGCCACCGGGATAGCTGTCTCACCCCAAAACAACTGCGCCAGCCCCCGGAACATAATCGATGCACCGACGGTGATGATGATAAGGGCAACCACCGAAGCCTTTCGCAGGGGAATGAGTACGAAAAGCGCCACAATCGCGCCTGCAAGACATCCTGCCAATACCGCAATTGGGAATGCGATGTGCAGTCCAACTTTCGCCAGCATCACAGCAACAACCATCGCGCCAACCATAACGAACTCGCCCTGCGCGAAGTTGATGACTTGCGTGCTGCTGTAAATGATCGAAAAACCAATAGCTACTATCGAATATATGCAGCCGCTGGTAATCCCAGAGACTATCAACTGCGATACTTGACCCAAGTTACCCACTAAACTACCGCGCCCACAGATGTGCCGTCCCATAGCGGCACGATTCGTTGCTTACTACTCCATCCACAGTAAGGCCAAGGACAACGGTTGACCGCAGCCTCGGCCCATCTCTTGCTGCAAGCTACTTAGCCAGGACCCACTTGCCGTTCTTTATCATTACCAGGGCAAAAGCCTCTTTAGTAAGGCCGTTGTGGTCATCCGGGCTAAAGTTAAACACCCCGCCTACTCCGACGAAGTTCTTCGTGCCCTCTATGTTGTCCCTAATCTTTTCCCGGTTGGGCCCGACCTTCCTGATCGAGTTCACCACAAGCTGGAAAGCGTCCCACGCGTGACCGCCAAAGTGACCAGCGGGTTTCCCGCAAAACTTCTTGTAGTCAGCCGAATACTTCATCAACACTTTTTTCTGCGGATCACTCGCGGGAATCATACTCGCAACGATGATCTTGCCCGATGGAAACACAATGCCTTCGGCGGCGTTGCCCGCCAACTTGATAAAGTCGAGATTGGACACACCGTGACTCATCATAATGGGGATTTTCAAGCCCAGGGTTCTCGCGTTTTTGGCCACGATCGCAGGAGCAGGATTGGTGCCCCAGCAGATAATAGCCTGTGGCTTTTGAGCGCGGATTTTCGTAAGTTGCGAGGTCATGTCAGTGTCGCCGCTGGCGAACGATTCCATCGCGACGGTCTTGATGCCGGCCTTCCTGGACAGTGCGAGCCACTGCTCGCGACCGCTAGCTCCGAACGCGTTAGTATCGTTGATGAAGCCCACGCTCTTGATCCTTTTTTTCTTGAGATAGTCGATTAGTTTACCAACAGCCTGCGAATCAGTCTGTGCAGTCTTAAACACGAACGCCTTCACAGGCTGAACAATCTTGACACTGGCAGCACAAGATATGAGTGGCATCTTAGCATTGTCGCACATCCCGGCGATCGCCAGACTAGGACCGGTCAGAGTCGGGCCGATTATGGCAACTACATCCTTGTTCGCAAGCAGCTCCTGACAAGCCTGAACCGCCTGTTCAGGCTTCCCCGCGTCATCGTAGTACTCCACCTTAACCGGATGTCCCTTGATTCCTCCGGCAGCGTTTATCGCCTTCTCGAGCATCCTAACCGTATCCCGTTCCGGTACTCCCAAGGGAGCATTGTCACCTGTTACCGAGAAGATCGCCCCGATTACGTAAGGCCTTTTCATGCCCTTTTTGCTCGCCGGGCCGCCTTGCGCAAACAACCCGGCGCACATAAAGATAAAGGCCACCACTACCACCATAAGACGCCTAGTCACCAATTCCACACTTCTCCATTGTCACACAATCTCCTTATGGCGGGACTACCTGCCGATCGTCCAGTCTCCGTCTTTTATGACGACCATAGCAAACGCGTCCTCATCCAAACCATTGTGGTCGGTCTTGCTCATATTGAACACACCTGTGATTCCGACGAATCCTTTCGTTCCCTCGATCTCCGACCTAATCTTGGCTCTATCGGGTCCCACTTTTTTTAATGCATTTGTCACCAGCATGAATGCGTCCCAAGCATGTCCGCCAAAGGTATTGGGCGCACGGTTGTATTTTCTGCTATAATCGGCGGCATACCGTAGAAGTTTGTTCTTCTGCGGGTCACCCGAGGAAAGCGACCTGGCTACCAGCAGCTTCCCGCCGGGGAAAACCACACCTTCGGACGCGCTTCCAGCTAACTTAATGAACTCCTTGTTGGCAATGCCGTGGCTCATCAAAAGCGGCTGCTTCATTCCCAACCTGCGCATAGCCTTGGCTACTATCGCCGGACCGGGATTTGTTCCCCAACAAACAACGGCATCTGGGTTCTCGGACCGTATCTTTGTAAGTTGCGAGGTCATATCTGTGTCGTTGGTGGCGAATGACTCCAAAGCAAGCGTCTGGACTCCCGCTTTCTTCGACAGCTCGAGCCATTGTTCGCGACCACTTGCACCAAAGGCGTTGGAGTCGTTGATAAAACCGACTGTTTTTATTTTATGCCTCTTGCAATAAGTAAGAAGCTTGGCGACTGCCAAGGCATCCGACTGCGCTGTCTTGAAAACATAGCGTCTGACTGGTTTAACGATCTTGATGCTTGCCGCGCAGGATACAAGGGGCATCTTCGCTTTCTCGCACATCTCCGCGATCGCCAGACTGGGACCTGTAAGGGTCGGACCGATAATAGCAACAACGTCCTTGTTGGCGAGTAGTTCCTGGCAGGCTTGTACTGCCTGGTCGGGCTTCCCGCCGTCGTCGTAGAACTCAACCTTTATGGGCCGGCCGTCGATGCCACCGTCTTCGTTGATTTCCTTTTCCAACATCTTGACCGTGTCCCGTTCAGGAACGCCAAGCGGGGCATTGTCTCCGGTCGTGGAGAAGATAGCACCAATAACGATAGGCTTCCCGGACGCTCTTGCCGCCCAGCTTCCCGTCTGGCAGCCCAACAGAAGCGATGCCGCCATCAGTACAAGAATGACACGCTTAGTAACCATAAAACCCTATTCCTCCTAACCGATTTTCCAATTTCAGGACACAAAAATCCCAGCATCCAAACAGGACTACAGCGAGTGAAGCTCCTCTCCAGTGAGTATTCTCACTCCCTTGGCCTGCAGAGCCGCTATGGCGTCGTCCGTTTCCTCAATGCGGAAGATCACTATCGCATTCTCGCCTGACGAACCTACAAAGGCATACATATACTCGATGTTCAGACCGGCTTTCGATATAATGTCGATGATGCTGGCTAACCCACCAGGTTTGTCCGGAACCTCTATAGCCAAGACTTCGGTTAGCGCTACTGTAAACCCGTCCTCAGTTAAGGCCTTCTTGGCTGCCAGCGGGTCATTCACTATCAGCCGCAAGAGGCCATAGTCGATGGTATCGGCGATAGATAGGGCACGAATGTTGATCCCAGCCTCCGCTAAGACGCGCGTCACATCAGCCAGCCTGCCCGACTTGTTCTCCAAGAACACGGAAAGCTGATTCACTTTCACTGGTAGAGGTCCCTCCTGTCCATCACTCGTTTTGCCTTGCCCTCGCTGCGGGCGATCGTTTTGGGCTCGACCAACTTCACCGTAAGTGTAAGCCCAAGCGCCGACTGCAACTCGGCGGTAATCTTGCGCTCCAGACTCTCCAGACAGCGCACTTCGTCGGAAACCAACTCCGGCGATACCTCCACCCACACTTCCAAGCTGTCCATCGCGCCCTTCTCACGATCCACAACAATCAAGTAGTGCGGCTCAGTTCCTTCGACTGTCATCAGCACATTTTCGATCTGCGATGGGAACACGTTAACGCCTCGGATGATGAGCATATCGTCGGTGCGGCCAGCGATGCGCCGCATTCTGATGAAGGTCCTCCCACAGCTACACGGACTGTCGTCCAATAGCGTGATGTCCCGTGTGCGGTAGCGTAACAGTGGTAGAGCTTCCTTGGTGATGCTGGTGAATACGAGCTCGCCTTTCGATCCAGGCGGCAATTGCTCGCCCGTCTCCGGGTCGATGATCTCTGCGATGAAGTGATCTTCGTTTATGTGCAGACCACCCTTTTCCATACACTCGTAGGAAACACCCGGTCCGATGACTTCCGTAAGACCGTAGATATCCAGCGCGTCTATGTGGAGCGTCTCCTCGATCTGAACGCGCATATTCTCGGTCCATGGCTCAGCTCCGAGAAAGGCAACCCTCAAGGGGAGCGCACTCGTGTCTACACCCATCTCTCTAGCTGTTTCGCCGAGTAGGACTGCGTAACTCGGCGTGCAACAAAGTGCAGTGCTGCCGAAGTCCTGCATCACCTCCACTTGCCGCTTGCTGTTGCCGCCCGACATCGGGATCACCATAGCGCCGATTTTCTCACCGCCATAGTGAACTCCAAGCCCCCCCGTGAATAGACCGTAGCCGTAGGAGTTATGGACTCGATCACTCACGGTCACGCCGCCGGCTCCCAGCGTACGTGCCATAAGCTCCGCCCACATAGCGATGTCATTGCGCGTGTAGCCGACAACCACAGACTTCCCAGTCGTGCCCGAACTGGCGTGGATGCGCACCACCTGGTCCAACGGCACAGCAAACATGCCAAACGGGTAACTGTCGCGGAAGTCAGTCTTGCACGTAAATGGGATCTTAGGAAGATCATCGATGCAGCGTATGTCCTCTGGCCTGAGTCCGACCTCGTCGAACTTGGCCCGGTAGAATGGGGAATTTGTGTAGGCGTGGCGGACGCTATTCACCAACCGTTCGCTCTGCAGCTCGCGCAGCTTATCGCGGTCGATGCACTCCGCCTCCTTGTTCCAGCAGTACATCAGACGCCTGCGTACCTCCGATCTTTCGACAGGTAATACTTGTAACCAAATCTTAAGTTCGGCTTATTATGCCACAAATGTTCAGCTCGACGCAAGAGCACGCGTTGCCTCACGTAAGATATCACCGAAAATGAATCGCTTCCTCAAATAAGAATATCACGGAAAAGGTCTAAGTGCTTTTCTGTTAGGAGGAGCACAGATGGACCAGCATTCGAAGTCA
>Ga0068707_1000169_pt1 | contig 36955 bp, 33 predicted proteins | sample YNPNPMetaG_FD_66600 | JGI IMG/M metagenome (GOLD analysis project Ga0068707, IMG submission 66600) | Anoxygenic and chlorotrophic microbial mat microbial communities from Yellowstone National Park, USA - YNP NP MetaG | ecosystem: Environmental > Aquatic > Thermal springs > Hot (42-90C) >... | reverse complement strand
TTTATAAATGAGCCAAAGCATCAGGCTTGCATGAAGGCGATAAGGGCATGGAGAGATGGCATAAATGCGCATGTGGCGCATCCATGCACAGGGACCTCAACGCAGCGATAAACATACTCAAAAGAGCTACCTCCGGACTTGGGAAGTAACGCCTGCGGGGAAGAGACCTCTGCCTCTTATAAATCTAACGGAGCAAGTATCTTCCATGAGGCAGGAAGCCCCGCCATGGTGAAGTTCCGCAGAACTTCGCCAGACATCTCCGCAGAGATGCGGATTTAGGGCGGGGAGCATGTCACTAGCATTAATAAGATAATACTGCGGGGTGTGGAAAATGAAGATTGTGATTGATGATGCGACTTCCCTGAAAGATGCCATAGACACGATAGTCAACCTTGTGGAGGAGGGGCTTTTTGAGATAACCAACGATGGGGTGAAGCTAAAGGCCATGGACCCATCCCAGATTTCAATGATATCATTCTCAATGCCAAAGGAGGTTTTCTCCCACTATGGCATAGATGAGGAAAGGAAAATCGGCATAGACGTGGACAAGTTCAGCAAGGTGCTTGCGCGCGGGATGAAAGGCGAGAGCGCGGAGCTGGGGCTGGAGGACGGGCGGCTAAGGGTAGCATTCAGCGGGGCAAAGAAGAAGCGGGTATTCAAGCTTCCGCTCATTGATGTCAGCTCAGGGCTGGAAAGGGAGCCGAAAATAGAGTACAGGAATTACATAAAGATTGATTCGGATTCGCTGAAGGAAGTGCTCAAGGACGCGAAGCTGGTGAGCAGCCACATAAGGCTAATCCTGGAGGACGGGAGGTTCAGGGTTGAGATAAAGGGGGATGAGGGCGAGGTGAGGGAGGAGTTTGAGAAGGACTCAGAAGAAGTGAAGGAGCTGAAAGTGCACGAGGGCGCGAGGGCGACATTTCCACTGCAGTACATGGAGGACATCGTGAAGGCGAGCAAGAGCGGGAGCCCCATAACGATATACCTGGAAACGGACCGCCCGCTCAAGGTTGAGTATGATGTTGTTGGCGCCAAGAGTGTATATTATCTTGCCCCGAGGATAGAGAGCGCCTGAGGCGAGCTAGGTGGAAAGCTGGTCATTTCGGCCCGGCTTCTATATCTGCCCGTATCCTCGCCATGTCCCGCCTGGATTCTGTGCGCAATTCGCGGGTTGCGAAGCCCCGTCTGTCCACAACAAATATCCTCATCTGGCCGGGATTTGCGGCTGCATAATCAATGAGTTGCTGCGCGCTCATGCCGACCATGTCCAGGCTGCTGTCCCTTGCCGCAAACCGGTATATCGTGCCACCTAAGTTCGTGTCAATCAGGTTGCTGAACCCTTCCCTGCGCAGCTCTGCTATGGTAGGCTCGGGATGCCTCCTTGCGCTGCGCGCCGGCACAGGCCGTTCCATATGTGATGGAATGACTGCAGGTGAAGGAAGGAGCTGCTCTATTGCTGCAATAAGGCGTGGGTCCGTGATTCTTTGCTTCAGGTCAAGCAGGAGCTCATCAGTTGTTGGCGCGATTGCCCTGAACCAGAAGCGGTTCTTTGTCTCCTCCACAGCCGCGCCAAGCTGCAGCACGGAAGGCTCGTCGGGAGCCAGATTCGCAATGTTAAGAATCTGGGCTTGTATTGAATCCAGGTTGCGCACCCACGCGGGGGTTGGCGGATGCAGGATGCTGCCGATGGTGCTGCGGAGCGCCTCATTCCTTACTCTTCCGGAAAGGTCTTCAAGGGCCTTGTGCCTGTCAGGATGCATGCCGGGATGGTTTGTATAATATGTACGGAGCTCGCGGAGGGCGGTTGAGAGTTCCCGGGTTGCGGCCTGGCTTTGCTCCTCGGCCATCAGCGGGAGGCGCCCTGTTATCTCCGAATAAATTGCATTCAGGAGGTCGTTCACTCTCCTGAGTTCCGTTTCAACCGGCACCATCGGGCGTGACTGCATTACCATTTTTTCACCTATTATTTTCCGCTAGTAGCATTTATTATCCTTTCTGCACTTCACAGCGAAAATGAAGGTTGAGAGAAGGGCAAGCGCTATTGCACAGGGCTGCTGGGCGCCGGTTGCCCCTGCACCGGAGGTTCTGGAATATGTTATGGTGTCGCTAACCTCAGTCCCCTGCATGGTAACCATATAAGGGATGCGGTAGAGGCTGCTTCCGCTGAGCGCATCGGTGTTGAGGTAGTAGGAAAGGACTTTTCTTCCGCCGGGGGGGAGGAAAAGTATGCCCGAGTCCTCAGCATGTATGTATGGCGGGAATGTGACAAGGTAAGTTGGCGTTGCGTAACTTCCGCCGGGATTGCTTATGATGACGCTGAATTGCGTGCCGTCATATGCTGCATACGCGCTTGCGAGTGGAGGGAAAGGGGTGCTTTCCGAGATGCGCACCCTGAAAACCGTGCTAAAGGAGAACGGGCCTCCCTTTGCAGAGAGCCGGTCCACCGCGCCGGACTGGTCCGCGGAGTATGAGCTGGCGATGCGGCGCGCGTCCAGGTAGCCGAATTCCTCAAATGTCGGGTCCGCAGGAATCCACTGGTCCCCTATCTTCAGCTCTGCCCAGGCATGCTGCTGCCAGCCGTCGCTGAACACATAGCCGGAAACGTAGCGGTTCTCTATTCCGAGGGAGTTGGCCAGCGCAAGCAGGAGGTGCGTGTAGCCCACGCATACCGCATTCCTTTCGGAGTAAACCTCTGTTGCCGGAGAGGCGCTGCCCCAGAATTTCGTGTCGTATTTAACGTTCTTGTGCACCCATTCCGTCAGGGAGGCCATGGCGTCAAGCTGCCCCGCGCTTTCGCTGGTGTAGGAGCGGGCGAACTCTGCCATTGCAGGCGTGTAATTGGTGTAGCCGGAGCCTGCGATGGTCCTGTTCGGGAGGGGCGGATTGGAGCCCATCAGCGGGAAATAGCTAACCTCCACAGTGGCCTTTGCGGTTATCTTCTTTGGCGCCTGGAGCGAAGGGGAGTAGTAATGCAGCCTTATCTCGTCACCCGTGCGGACCAGCTCCCCGTCCGTGGTGTTCATCTCAAGGATTGCCTGGTATGGGGAGACGAGAAGGAAGGAGCTGTTGAGCGTTGCGTCGCGGAGGGTGCCGTTTGAGATTATGTCCCATTCCTTTTCCACCTCCGCTACCACGCGGCCTGCGTATGAGGAATAGGAAAGGGAAGGGACGAGGGCAAGCAAAAGAAAGCACGCAAGGGCGCGGATGCTCATTTTTTCAGCCTGCGCATATGCTCCACCCTTTTCCGGATGAGCTGTTGTGTGCCTATGTCCGGCCTGTGCCAGAGCGGCCCGTGGACGGCGCGCGTGCAGCATTCTGCCTTTTCCTCCGCGCGCTCAAGGGAGGCGTCCTGCGCCGCTGCCGCCACAGCGCGGGAGGAAGTCGTGTAGATTTCCCCGCCCTTCCCATAGACCGAGCCGAGGAACACCCTGGCCCCGCATTCCCATACGGATTTGCGGTCTATGCTTATCTTGCAGTCCTTCCTCCCGGAGTCAGGGTAGCCCTCGGGGACCAAGTATTTCACAACGGTGCAGTTTGTTGAGAAGGCCGGCTGGATGAGGCTGCCCTCGGCTATTGAGCGGAATATTTCCAGGAGTTCGGTGCGCAGCAGCATGAGGGCGTTCATCGCCTCCGGGTCCCCGAAGCGGGCATTGTATTCAATGAGCTTCACGCCGCCCCGCGTTATCATGAAGCCTCCGTAGAGGACTCCCCTAAACGGGTTGCCCTCGGCGCGCATGGCGTCTATTGTTTGCTGCATTATTGATTTTGCCTCCTCCAAATCCCTGAGCTCCATGAAAGGCAGGAGCCTGCCCGTAGAGTAGGAGCCCATCCCGCCTGTGTTCGGGCCAGTGTCATTCACAAATGCGCGCTTGTGGTCCTGGACCGGAGGCATCACAGAAAGCCTTTCTCCGTCTGTGAATGCCTGGAGGCTGAACTCCTCCCCGTCCAGCTTCTCCTCAAGGAGCGCCTTCCCGTCCTTCCTCAAAAGCTCGGAAACATAGCCCATGGCTTCCTCAACGGAATGGAGATGCTCCCCCATGACGCGGACGCCCTTCCCGCCGGTGAGGCCCAGGGGCTTGACTACGGCCTCCTTGTGCTCGCTAATGAAGGCGGACGCCTCTGCGGCCGATGAAACAATCCTGAAGGCAGGGAGGCCCGGGACCCCGTGCTTCTGGAGAAGCGTCCGTGCATACCCCTTGTCCCACTCTATGCGCGCGGCTTCGCGGAGCGGGGAGGCGACCTTAATGCCAGCGGAGGCGAGGATGTCACTTACCCCTTTTTCCAAAAGGGCGTCCGGGCTTACGAAGCCAAGCTCTATCCCCTTTTCCCTGCACCAGGAGGCCACCCTCTCCCCATCTGCGGGGTTACAGACCAGGGTTTCCCTTGAAAGGGAGGCTATGCCAGGGTGCATTTTCTCCATTATGGAGTAGAGGGAGGCACTTCTTGAAAGCTGCTCCGCAATCGCGTGCTCGCGCGCGCCGGAGCCGACCAGAACTATCTTCATCATCTACCACCCAGAATCCGGGAGAATGCCTGCGAAAGTATTGAGAGCGCGTCCATCCTGTACTGGCGGATTATCACATAAGAGCGGGGGCGGGAAAGCTTCCTGATTATGCTAAAATGGAAAACCTCCGGCTTTTCCTGCTTCGGTGGCATGCGCTACCTCTTCCTTATGAAACCGTTCTTTATCAGGGCATTAAGCCCTTCCTCCACCCTGCCAGCTGCGACGTTGTTGAGGCGGGCGAACTCCAGGACGTCTATTTCCCCGTCGTGCGTCCGTATCCACTCAAAAAGCTGGGACTGCAGCTCCGTGTCGCCAAGGCCCTCCAGGCGCTGCACGCGCTCGCGGAGGTCTTCGTTCTTGCGCTCGTACTCAACCACAAGGCGGGCGTTCTGCGCGCTGGCCTGCACCAGGTCGTTGTATTTCTTCTCCAGGGAAATGAAGCGCTTGTTCAGGTCCTTGAGCTTGGAATACATCTCCATCTTGTCGCTGTCTATCGCTTCGGACAAGGATTTCAGCAGCGTGAAATAAAAAGGATATACGGACTGGATTGGAATGTCGTAATATGCGGTGAGCATCTGGAACATGTTGAGCAGCAACAGGCCCATCTCAAGCGAGCGCGAGGCGCGCTGCTCAATGTTGGGGACCGTGTATTTGAGCACTATGGCATTGCGCAGGAGCTCTATGCGGTAGTACAAGTATGGCTTGCCGTTCAGGTCCTCGGATTCCACCTTCTCTATTATGAGAGCCTCCTCGGAATAGTCCACCTTGTTGAAGCCCAGCGAGCCGATGGTTTGCAGGAGTGGCTTTAGCGGCCTCTTGCGCTTTGTGGCTATGCGTATTATCTCCTCAGCCATCTTAACCCTCCCTAAGGGAAAGGTCCACCATGCCCTTGGATGCCTTGCGCCTCCTGGCGAGCGAGAATATCTCCACGATGTCCTTCTCATCCACCTCAAGCTGGCGGAGGAAGCTCATTATGGACGATGGGGAGTAGCCGAACTTCTCCAAAAGGGAGACGAAATCGGTCGCATCCATCGTGCCGTCATTCCTCTCAAACTCGTTCTTCACAAGCCCGATCTGCTCATCTGTGAGCCCAAGCTCGTAGAGCATATTGCAGAATTGTTCCCTCTCCTTCTCAACGGACATGCCATCAGCCTCCAGGGTATATACGAAAAGCGGCTCTTCGCCGTCTATCTTGTTAAGCAGGAATGTGTGCGAGCCTCCCGCACGCTTCGCGAAAATCATGTTGAGGGCGGCGTCCCCAACCCCGAACTTTGCAATCTCGGAATCTATGTAACCGGAATAGTTGAGGGACTGCCTCACGTAGTCGCGGAACTCCCTGAGGACAAGGCGGAGTATGAACATTGTCCCGACGTTGCTCAGGATTGTCTTGTGCATGTCGGTCGGGTTTTGGGAGGCGACTATGAGCGCAAAGTTGTATTTCCTCCCCTCCCTGACTATGGTGATTACGTCGCTGCGCTCATCAGATGCGATTTTCCACGCCTCGTCCACCACCACGAAAAGGCGCACCCCCTTCTCCTCCTTCATCTGCTCGCGGCGCATCTTCTCCTTCAGGAACTGCAGGATGGTGAGGCCCGCGAGCGAGCGCATCTCCTCAGTTGGTAGGGAATGGAGGTCTATGCAGACAAGGCCGGAATCTATCAGCTTCTCAAGCGCTAGTGTTGAGGGTTTTGCGAAGAAGTCGCTGCCCTGGGTGGTGAAGCGCTTCAGAAGCCTTGCGGCGGCTTTCTTTCCCTTCTTTTCAAGTATTGAAACCACATCCACAAGCGTTGGGCCCTTCACCTTCTCATAGGCGTCCTCAAGGCCTTCCTCTATGTCATACTTTTCCGAGGGGAAATTGTGCAGGTCCAGGAGGATTTCCAGTGCGGACATTATCTGCTTCATGCGCTCGGATGGCGTGAGGCCCGCGAGGTCCATGAGGTTCAGGTTTTCCTCCCCGAGCCGAATCACCTTCCCTCCCGCCTGCTTCACCCACTTGTCGTATTCGCCAACCCAGTCCAGGATTATCGCATTGGAGTTCCAGACAAGGGAGGCGCGGGTGAGGAAGGTCTTTACCAAATAGCTCTTGCCCGACCCGGTTATGCCGACTATCGCGATGTGCGGGTTGATGAGCTTGTGGTAGTTCCAGAAGACCGGCACGTTGAGCCAGCGGGTCTTCCCCACATAGATGCCCTCGTTCACCGAAGAGATGAGCGAATCGGGCCTCGGCTCGGGAGGGTGCACCAGGAACAGGCGCTCGGAAACGTCCTTTGTGAAAAGTTTCTGCACCTTCATTCTAGAATACCTCGTCCCTCATCTGCTCCGCTTCGGGCGGCAGGAAATACTCCCATTCAAAGCACCTTATCATGTCAAGGTCAAAAAGCTCGTTCACGTCAGAGCCGAGCGTGGAGGATATGATTGTCTTCACCTCCTTGGACTGCCTGCGCACCTTGGATAGCGCCTCCTCGCGCGTGACCCCGTATGCAGTGGTGGATATGAATGAGGTGATTTCAAGCGGGCGGTCGCCATGCGTAATGCGCTCCAGTTGCCTGTTGTACATCGCTATCTCGCGGTCAATGCGGACCAGCTCCTCGCTGTTTGGCGGCAGCTTCCTGCGCTTGCTCTCGGCAGAGCTCCTCTTCGTCTTTATCTCGTCTATCTGCTTGGTCAGGTCAACCTCTGAGACGAGAAGTGAAATCTTGACCGTGTGCTTGAGGGAGGCAAGGGCCTTCTCAAAGGCCGAAAGCATGCCCATGCGGTCCTGCGCATCCTTGTCCATCGTGCTCTCGTAATACCTTATCTCCAGGAACTTTGTCGCATAGAACCCGTTGCCGGATTTCTTCACTATGCAGTCGCGGGTCGGCGGGATTTCATACCCGCCGCGGATTTCCACTATGTTCCCTGCGCCAGCCAGGTAGGGGATGAGCAGGTAGCCATACTTCCACACCAGAAGCGAAAGCATGAAAAACAGGGCCGCAAGGGCCGCAAAGAGCGCATTTCCGAAAACCACCGCAAGGACGACCGATGCAAGCCCGCCTCCGAGGGACATCACGGTCATCATCCTGTTTTCAATCATAGGGAACTCACCGCGAAGAAGAATTCTCCGCCGAGTATCTCTGTCACTTCCTTAATGAATATTACGGTTATCACGAGCGAGAAAAGGGGCGCTATCAGCACGAACATGGAAAGCGAGGAGATTGCCTTGGTTATCTGCTGGGTGGCGAGGGTGAGGTCGCCCGTGAAATCGCCCGTTGACATGTTGTCCAGCCTGCCGGCGATTGCATAGTTGTCGTTGAGGTCAAGGATTGGCGATGTCTTGTAGATGGTCTTGTTGGTGGTGTTCGCAAGGCTTTCTATGGTTTCGTTGAGGGCCGGAGTCGGGAAGATGAGGATGAAGGCGGGGTAGAACAGATAGATGCCGATGGAAAGGGCGATGAGGAAGCCGCCGAGCTTGCGCGTGGAGAAGAAGGAGCGGAATATCAGGCCGACCGGCAGGAAGAAGGTGAGGAGCTGCGGGGCGAAGAAGCCCAAAAGCTGCACCTGGAGCTGTGCGGCCGTGAGCAGGGCCTGGAGGGCGAGTGCCTGGCTCCCGAGAATTGAGGTGATGGAGGAGAGGCCGGCCATCGGCTGGATGGAGAACGTGGCGAACTCAAGGGTTATTGTCTGGTAGTAGGAGACCATCTCGTTGAGGGAGACCACCTTCGCAAGGAGGGAGAAAATGTCTGCGGAAAGGCCTGAGAATATGCACTGGAGGTTCTCAATCGCATCTCCCGATGTACAGGCGGCCCCTGTTATGATGCCCTTGCTTATTTCGGTGGTGGCGACTATTATTGCAGAGTAGGCGCCAACGAGCGCGGCGTTGATGACCGACTGGATAAGCTCCTCAGTGCCGAAATGCTCCAGCCGTTTTGAGTTCAGCGTCTTGCCGAGGCCTATGAGCACGCCTGACAGTATTATGGAAAAGCTTACTACTGTTCCCGCAAGGGCAAGGTCAGCTGCCATCAGGAGCTACCTCATGTGAGGAGGTTGGATGATACAGTCTGTATGAGCTCGGCCGCACCTATTATGGCAGCAATGAGCACGCCACCTATGAAAAGGCCAATGGCCGTGCTCTGCCACTTGCCTCTCGTGTCGCCGGGCTGAAGCTGCGCGAGCCCGTAAACCAAGCCGCCAACTATTATTAGCAATAGTGATAGTGTTACCCCCGCAGACTTCATCACTTCCAACCAGCTGGAAAGGAGTGTTTCTACGTACGCCATAAGCTGCTAATCGGAGGGAATGTATATAAAGCTTTTTTGGCGGGGTTAAACCTATGAAGGTTGCGGTGGAGCTTGGAAAGAGCATACACGAGAACGCGGCGCGCTACTACAAAGAGGCGAAAAAAGCGCGGGAGAAGGCTGAGGGGGTGCGCGTTGCGATGGAGGAGACACGGAAAAGGATGGCGGATGCGGCGAAGCGGAAGGCTAAGGCAGTGAAGGTCGCGCGGAAGAGGGAGTGGTTTGAGGAGTTCCACTGGAGCTTCACCAATAATGGAAAACTTATCCTTGCCGGAAAGACTGCGCAGCAGAACGACAAGCTGGCCGGGAAGATGGAGGAGAATGACCTTTTCTTCCACGCGGACATAAAAGGGGCAGCCGCGACAATACTCAGGGGGGGCGTTGGGGCAGGGGAGGAAGAAAAGAGGGAGGCGGCGGCCATTTCGGCCTGCTACTCAAAGGCGTGGGGAAAGGGGATGGCGGCCGTGGACACTTATGCGGTGGGGAAGGGGCAGCTTTCAAAGCATGCCGCGGGCGGGTTTGTGGGGGCAGGCGGGTTTGCGATTTCCGGAGAGCGGGAGTGGTTCAGGAATACAAAACTGGTGCTTGCGATAGGGGTGGATGAGAACGGGCGGGTTTCCGCAGGAGCCGAGAATGCGAAGTGGATGAGGAAAAAGGTACTCATTGTGCCGGGAAAGATGGGCAAGGGGGAGGCGGCTGAGAAGATTGGCGGGATTCTCGGGGTGCCTGGAACAGAAGTGATGCCCTGCCTCCCTCCGGGGAAGGTAAGCATTGTGAAATAGCTATTTCTCTGCTCTGATTTTTCCTTCCCGGAGGAGCCTTTCAAATTCCTGCTGGCCAGGGGGAACGCCCGGGTCCGGGTATTTGGCAGGGTCAAGGCCGTGCATAGCCCTGCGGATGTTCCACTCGCGCACGAATTGTGCGTAAGTCATTCCGGGCTTTTCCGGTTGCTGGTCGGGCCCATTTTTTTCCGGAACAGGCGCAGTCACCGGAACCTGCACCATCACTCTTTTTGGGGCCCTGCGCCTGGCATCAGGCTCTTCCAAAGCCCCCCGCGCAGGGCAGTCCTCCCATACGAAGACCGCCTGCAGAGTGGATGGCTTGGCGAGAAGACTGATGTAACTCTCCTCAAAATTGCCGTTGTTTATGTTCCTGCTTGGCATCCCTATCCAGCAATCCCGCGCCCTCCACAGGAAGCGCCCGGGCTTGTGGCCATAGGGGTCCAGAACACCGCCTGAAACCACGGGGATGCCAGTCGCCTGGTGGTAAGGGTACCAGCCGGATACCTGCGGAAAATCGGTTATTATTATCGGGTCTTTTGAAGGGATGATTATCATGCGGCTGCCGTCAAAATTGAATGAGTACGTGCCCGGCTCAATTGCCAGGGCGATGCTGCGCTGGCCCATGTAATTCCTCGTGTCAAGGCAGATTTTCTTCCTGGTGCCCGGGTCTATGAATTCCAGGAAGCCCGGGAATGCCGCGTTTTCAGCAGGATGGGCGACTATGGTGCCGGAGCGCGCGGGGAGCACCTTCCTCCTGGCAAGAAGCTCCGGGTGCGGGGAATTGTAACCATAGTTACATCAGCCCGGCGCCATAAACAAGCGTTATATATCTTACCCACGAATAGTGGAGCATGGGGGGCAATGCTCGCCGCATAGAAGTGAGGCCAAAGGGGGCCCTGCGCGACCCGCGGTGCGCCTCTTTGGCGAAGGAGGCCGAGGAGCTCACAGGGGTGAAGGTCTCCGACTTTGCCATAGTCAAGGCATACAACATAGAAGGCGAGTTTGGGGAGGAAGAGCTGGAGAGGCTTGGGAAGGAGCTGTTTGCCGACCCTGTGACCGAAGAGTTCACTTTTTCCGGGCCGTTCTATAATGATTACTGGAGGATAGAGGTCGGGTTCCTCCCGGGCATGACGGACAACGAGGGAAACACCGCCAGGCAGGGCATAAAGGATGTGCTCGGGAAGGATGTGTGCGTGTATGCCTCGCGCGTCTATGCCATAAAGGCCGAATTTGAGGATGAGGAGGCGGTTGGCGAGATCGCGAAGAGGATGCTTGCCAACGAGGCCATACAATCCTGGAGAGTATTTGAGCCTGAGAGTGATGCATTTGAGCCATATGTCCCCAGGGTGGAGCTGGACCACGCTCCTGTCGTCGAAGAGATAGACCTGCACGTTTCAGACGAGAGGCTTGTGCAGCTGAGCAGGGAGAGGATGCTCGCCCTTTCGCTGGACGAGATGAGGGCGATAAAGGCGCATTTTGCCAGCGGGATTTCCGCCAAGGAGAGGGAGAAGGTAGGCCTCGGAAAGGGGATTACGGACGTGGAGCTGGAGGCAATCGCGCAATCCTGGAGCGAGCACTGCAAGCACAAGATATTCAACGCAAAAATAGAATACAGTGAGGAAGGGGACGGAACAGAGGGGAGGCGGGAAGAGATTGACTCCATATTCAACACCTACATAAAATCCGCAACAGAAGAGGTGAGGAGGCCGTACGTTGTCTCGGTTTTCAAGGACAACGGGGGCATAATCAGGTTTGACCCGGAAAACGACATAGCAGTAAAGGTGGAGACGCACAATGCGCCATCTGCCCTGGACCCATACGGCGGGGCCCTGACTGGGATTCTTGGGGTGAACAGGGATGTGCTCGGGACCGGGTTGGGCGCGAAGCCGGTCGCAAATGTAAACATACTCTGCTTCGGGCTCCTGGACGAGAAGGATGTGCCGAAGGGCTGCCTGCACCCGAGGAGGGTTGCGAAGGGCGTGGTGAGGGGGATAGAGCACGGCGGGAACATGTGCGGCATACCTACCGTGAATGGCTCCATCGTCTTTGAGAAATGCTATACGGCGCGGCCGCTCGTTTATGCCGGGACTGTTGGCGTGCTCCCCCACATGATTGGCGGGCGCGAGACGGCGCGGAAGGAAATCAGGCCAGGGTACCTGGCAGTGATGGTTGGGGGGAGGATTGGGAAGGATGGGATTCACGGGGCAACCTTCTCCTCGCAGCAATTGACCACCGGGATTGCGGGGAGCGTTGTGCAGATAGGAGACCCAATAACGCAGAAAAAGGTCATTGACATGGTGCTTGAGGCCAGGGACCTGCGCCTCTACGAGGCAATCACGGACAACGGGGCGGGCGGGCTCTCATCAAGCATAGGCGAGCTCGCGCAGCTGAGCAGAGGGTGCGAAATCTGGCTGGACAAGTGCCCCCTGAAATACCCGGGGCTGGACCCCTGGGAGATACTTCTCTCCGAATCGCAGGAAAGGATGACGCTTGCCGTGCCTCCGGAAAACCTTGAGGCGGTAATGAAGCTGGCAAAGAAACATGATGTTGAGGCAACCGTAGTAGGAAAGTTCACTGATTCCGGCAAGTTCCATGTAATGTTTGGCAAGAGCACGGTTGCATACCTTGACATGGATTTCCTGCATGGGGGCGTGCCGCAGCTGAAGCTCAGGGCGGTGTGGAGGAAGAGGATGCTCGCCACTCCGGGCAGAAAGCCCCTTGAGTACGGGGAGGCCCTGAAAAGGCTATTGGAAAGCCCCAACATAGCCTCAAAATGGTGGGCCATAAGGCAGTATGACCACGAAGTCCAGGGCGGGAGCGTGATAAAGCCGCTCATGTACAACGACGCCCCATGCGACGCCGGCGTGATAAGGCCGATGCTCGGGAGGAAGGACGGGCTTGTGATTGCACACGGGATATGCCCGCGCTATATAGAGGACGCATACTGGATGGCGGCCAACGCGGTGGATGAGGCGGTTAGGAATGCGGTTGCGGCCGGCGGGAAGTTCGGCTATCTCGCCTGCCTGGACAACTTTTCCTGGCCCGACCCGATAAAGGGGCCGAGGAACCCGGACGGCGACTTCAAGCTGGCGCAGCTGGTTCGCGCGGCCAGGGGAATGCACGACGCTGCGGTGGCGTATGGAATCCCCATAATCTCCGGCAAGGACAGCATGAAGAACGACTATTATGCGGGGGATGAGAAATACTCAATCAACCCGACCCTGCTTGTTACTGTGGTGGGGAGAATTGATGATGTCGGCATGGCGGTAAGCTCTGACTTCAAAGAAACGGGCGACATCATCTATGTGCTGGGCACCACGCGCAACGAATTGGGCGGAAGCGAGTACAACAAGCTGCACGGCGGGGTTGGGGAGGGCATGCCACACGTAAGTTTCAAGGAGAACGCCCCGCTCTATGCTGCGCTGAGCAGGGCCATTGAGAAAGGGCTTGTGAAGAGCTGCCATGACATTTCCGATGGTGGGCTTGCGGCCGCTTTCGCGGAGTGCGCCATCGGGGGCGCAATCGGGGCGGAGCTGGACCTCTCCCTCATAAACAGGGAAACGGATGATGGGGCAGCGATGCTGTTTTCTGAAAGCGCGGGCAGGTTCATTGTGGGCGTCGCTGAAAAGGATGCGTTCAGGTTTGAGAAGGTGATGTTTGGCACCAGGGCAAAAAGGGCGGGAAGGGTGCGGGGGGACAAGAGGGTGGTGGTGCGCTATAAGGAAGCAAGCCTCATAAACGAGGATGTGTTTGCGCTCCGCGAATGCTGGAACGGAGGGTTGAAATGGTGAGGGCAAAGGCGCTTGTGCTGAACGGATACGGCATAAATTGCCCGTATGAGACTGCTTATGCCATAACCGCTTCAGGAGGCGATGCGGAGATAAGGCATGTGAGCGAGCTTATGGAAAACCCCTCCATGCTGCATGGCTACAACCTGCTTGCGCTTCCGGGCGGGTTCTCATTCGGGGATGACATCGCATCGGCAAAGGTGCTCGCAAACAGGCTTAAATACAGGGCAAAAGATGCGCTGCAGAGATTTGTTGGCGAGGGAAAGCTTGTAATAGGGATATGCAACGGCTTCCAGGCGCTTGTGAAGATGGGCCTCCTCCCGAGGCCGGATTTCGTGCAGCGGGTTACGCTCACATACAACGCCTCTGGCAGGTTTGAAGACAGGTGGGTGAGGCTGAAGATGAATGTAAAGAGCCCGTGCGTGTTCACCAAAGGGATAGAATACCTTGACCTTCCGGTGAGGCACGGGGAGGGCAGGTTCATACCAGCGAGCAGGGAGATACTGGAGGAGATGGCCAACAAGCAGCTAATAACATGTTTTTATGTGAATTCCCGCGGCGAATTTGCGGATTACCCGTTCAACCCGAACGGCTCGGTCCTGAACATTGCAGGGATATGCAGCGAGAATGGCAGGATATTCGGGTTGATGCCGCACCCTGAGGCCTTCAACCATCCGACAAACCACCCTGGCTGGACAAGGGGGATTGCCAAAAAAGGGGAAGGGCTGAAAATCTTCAGGAACGCTGTTGAATGGATAGAAGCCAGCCTGTAGGTGAATGCTTGCGCAATCTGCGTTGCTACAAAGTTTCGGGAAAGAATTCCCTGAACCACTGGGCGCATTTCAGGAATCCGCTAAGGATCGCATACAATTTTGTTTTGATAACCCTCTCAAGATACGCGCCTTCGCTTGCGCTAAAGAGGCTCTTGCTGCGCATGACCGGCATGAAAGTCGGGAAGGACGCTGCGGTCGGGCTTATGGCAATGTTTGATGTGTTCTACCCTGAGCTGATAGAGTTGGGGGAGAACTGCATCATAGGGTACAATGCAACAATGCTTGCGCATGAATTTTTGGGGGGCAGCCTGAGGATAGGGAGAACTGTTGTGGGAAAGGATGCGATGGTCGGCGCAAACGCAACGGTGCTGGCCGGAGTGGAAATAGGGGAAGGGGCAGTGGTTTCTGCCGCGTGCCTTGTGGATAGGGACGTGCCTGCGGGCTGTTTTGCCAAGGGAAACCCCATGCAGGTGCTTAAGCGGCGGAAATAATGTTTTAATAACTGAAGCGTGTTGATGCTCAGGGAAACTGGTGGTGTGATGAAGGTTGAATTCCTGAAGAAGGATGTTAGTTCCGTTTCCGCGGATTTGATGGTTGTCCCCTGCTTCAGGGGGAAAATACCGGCATGGGTGCATTCCGAGCTCGTAAAGGCTGGGGTGGAAGGGGATTTTTCCGGGGAGAAAGGCAAGGCATATATGCTTCCGGTGAAGGGAAAGCCGTACAAGAGGCTCATGTTTATCGGGCTTGGGAAGGAGAAGTTTGTTGAGCTTGACGAGTTCCGGCTTGCCGCGGCAAAGGCGGTGCGCGGGGCGAAGGCCGCGCGGCTCAGGGATGTTGCGGTATGGGTGGATTTCAGCGGCGCGGCAAGGCATTCTGAGAAGGATATCGCTGCCGCAATTGTTGAGGGTGCGCTGCTATCCGACCTAAAACTCGCGCCCTACAAGAAAAAGAAAAAAGAAGAAAGGAAGCTTGGCCGGCTTTCCATAGTTTCTGGGCTTGACCTCGGGCCTGCGGTGGAAGAAGCGAGGGCGCTTGCTGAATCACAAAACTATGCGCGGCTGGTGGCGGTGGAGCCGGCCAATATAATGACCCCGAGGAAGCTTGCGGAAGCCGCGAAATCCCTTGCAAAGGAGTATGGGTTTGGGTTTAAGGTGATGAACCGGGCAGAGATGAAAAAGAAGGGCATGAATGGCATACTCGCAGTTTCAAGCGGAAGCGCGCAGGAGCCGGTCTTTATAGAAATGACATACAATGCCGGAAAAAAGCTTCCGTTCGTCGCCCTGGTCGGCAAGGGCATAACATTTGACAGCGGCGGGATAAGCATCAAGCCGTCCAAAGGGATGGACACCATGAAGTTTGACAAGTGTGGCGCCATAATGATGATGGGTGTGATGCGGGCGGCTGCAGAGATGAGGCTTCCGGTCAGGATAACCGCGCTCATACCGGCAACTGAAAACATGCCAAGTGGGAGCGCCACAAAGCCAGGAGACATAATAAAGATGTATAATGGGAAAACAGTTGAGATATTGAATACGGATGCGGAAGGGCGGCTTATTTTGGGGGATGCGCTGGCTTACGCGGCCGAGGCCAAGCCAGACCTGATAATTGATGCCGCAACCCTCACTGGAGCAGTCCTTATTGTCCTTGGTAGGCATGGGATAGGGATGCTTGGGACGGATAAGGGAGTTATGAAGGAAATGTATGATTGTGGTATGGAAACATGGGAAAAGGTATGGGAACTGCCCCTTTGGAAGGAGTATAGTGAAATGATAAAGGGAGATTACGCGGATTTAAAGAACATAGGCAGTGAAAGCGGCGAGGCAGGCACAATAACTGCTGCGGCTTTCCTGAAGGAATTTGTTGGGAATATCCCTTGGGTCCATCTTGATATCGCAGGGGTGGAATGGAGTGATGGGGAAGCAGGGTATTTTTGCAAGGGCCCAACTGGGAAAGGAGTCAGGCTGGTTGCAACATTCTTGAAGAAGTGGTGCGGAAAAAGAAAATAAAGGGACACCCTTTATTTCCACTATTCAACCTTTTCTATCTGCCTGCACTGTATTTTGTAGGCAACACAGAATTTTGAATATTCCTTGAAAAACCTGTCAACAACCATCTCCATGTTATTTGGTACGGCGAGGACTGATTTTGTTTTCCAGTAATATTTTGAGATGCCTTGTTTGTTTATGTTGTAGTAAAAGACGCGCTTAACGCGATTGTAATTTCTTAAACTTGTTTTTATGTCGTAGAGGTAAACGATCATTTGAGCACATTGTAACCATAGTTACATAAAATTTAAAATACCATTGTTCTCCTTTCCATAAATAAAATATTAGTGGAAACACACCCCCTCCATCCTATTTTTTTAATCCCTTCACCCTAAAAACAAGCCATGGATTTGGAGCTGCGGCCTTACCAGGCGCAGATAATTGATTCTGTTAAAAGAAACGGCAACACATTAGTTGTGCTGCCGACTGGCCTTGGCAAGACGCTTATCGCACTATCTCTAATAGAAAAAACCCATCATAATTGCGGAAAGTCCCTCTTCCTCACACCAACAAAACCTCTTGCGCGGCAGCATTCCATTTCCATAAAAAACATCCTGCATTTGGATGAATCGGATGTTTCCCTGGTAACTGGGGAAACAACAGGGAAAAAACGCGAAGGCCTCTACACATCAAAAATTTTTGTTTCCACCCCACAAACAATACGAAACGACATAAGGAACGGCATATACCCTATAGAAAAAACCAATTTTGTGGTTTTTGACGAGGCCCACCGCGCTGTTGGTGATTATGCGTATGTTGAAATCGCAAAGAGCATGCCCGAAAATTGCCTTTTCCTTGCTCTTACTGCTTCGCCTGGCTGGGACAGGGCAAGGATAAAGGAAGTCCTGGAGAACCTTAGGATAAAAAATATTGAGATACGCACGGAAAATGACCCTGACATAATGCCTTTCATGAAGGCCATGGAAAAGAACTGGGTGCATGTTGACCTTTCCCCAAAACTTAAGGAAGCGGACGCGCTCCTCTCTTCCATGATTAAATCATATTCGCAAAAACTTTCCTCCTCTTTCATAAAGCCGCCCCTGGCATCAAAACAACAATTCATGCTTTATGGCCAGAGGTTAAGGGCACTCAGGCACCCAATGAAATACAACCTGCTTTCCAACTACTATTCCCTGCTGCACCTTCTCCACATGCAGGAACTATTGCAGACACAGGGGCCGCACCCATTCTTGCTTTACCTTGGAAAACTTAATACCTTAAACTCCAAGTCGGCTGCCGCAATAGCAAAAAGCGCCGAAATTGCAAAAATAAAGCAGGTTGTAAGCTCTGTGGGCGACCACCCGAAAACTGAGAAGCTGCTGCAACTCCTTTCTACTATGCGCGGCAAAAAAATAATCCTGTTCGTCCAATACAGGGACCAGATAAGCAGGATAAAAGAGGTCCTGGACCAGAACGGGTACTCGTCCAGGATTTTCGTGGGAAAACGGGATGGCTTCACAAGGAAGGACCAGGAGGAGGCAATAGATGCTTTCAGGAGGAACGAGTTTGACATCCTCATCTCAAGCTCAATTGGAGAAGAGGGGCTGGACATCCCCGCAGTGGATTCTGTAATCTTTTTTGAGCCAATTCCCAGCGAGATCCGTTCTATCCAGAGGAGGGGAAGGGCTGGGAGGTTCAAGGACGGTTCAGTGCATATCCTGATAACGCGCGCGACGCGGGATGAGTATTATTATTGGGCCTCTAGGAAAAGGGAGCAGAAAATGAAGGAAGTGCTGCTCTCCCTACAGAAAGAATTGGAGAGGAAGCGCCCTCCTCCCTGCGAAAAAGAGGGTGGATGCCCCCCCGCGCAGCAAAAAGGGCAGACTAAGCTCGGGTTGTTCGTCTAGTCATTCAAAATCCTCTTCTTTTTGGATTCTTCTCAGTTTTTTGGCTTGGTTCTTCACCCCAGCGCCGGGAAGCCCGGGCCTTGCCTCGCCCAACAGAAGTAGCAGCACGATGCCTATCACCAGCAAGGCGGTTACCGCAAGTATCAGAAGCCCATAGTCATCTTCCTTGCCTCCTTCAGCCGCGCTTATCGCATTTTCATAAGCCATTATTGCCTTTGAATACTCTTTTCCGGAGAAGTACCTGTCCGCATCCCTGAGCAGGGCTTCTGCCTTCTCCCTCGCATCTTCATTCATCTCGCCTTTGTTCTCCGCGTATATCTCATTTGCCGTGTCGCCAAGGCGCTGGGCCTCTTTTTTCAGGAAGTTTAGCACACCAACCATCTCACTCTTCAGTGCCGTCACCTCGTCAATCGCCCCGCCGACATCATCACTCTTCTCAAGGCTGCTAAGCCGGTTTTGGATCCAGGACGGGCTCTTCTCAAACAATGAAGTCAGGTGATGGCCCCTTGGTAACGCATTCCTCTCTTCAGAATAATCCGCCGCAATGCTCCTTGCCTCCTCAACCATTCGCGCAAGCGCTTTCTTCTCTTTTTCCATGGCAGCACCAGCGATTTCACCTGCCGTTGCAAGCTTCTCATTGGCTTTTTCAACTGCAGCAAGGGCCAGAATGCCGTCCCTGAATTTCATCGTTCCTGAGAAGGTCGCGCTGGCCTCTTCAAGGCCTCTGATGGCTTCGCTCGTGTTTGCGTCCTCAATGCCAAGCTTCATCCATTCCTTCTTTATCCTCGCCTCGTTCTCATTCAAGTGCTTCTGGATTTTTGCCAGCTCCTTCCTCTCCCAGCCCAGGTCCACGCTTTCAAGCGGGCTTGCGGTTTCTGCGCCTGTCAGGTTTTTTGCAAGCATTTCCTCCAGGTAATCCAGCCTTGCCCTCATCTCCATGGAATAAATGCTGCCCACACCAAGGTTTTCCGCCAGCCCGATGCTTTCACGCAATTCTGATGCCTTTCTGCTTATTTCGTCGTAAAGTTCCTGGTGCTTTTGCATAAGCCTGGCCCTTGCCCTGGCATCTTTCTCCATCTGCGTTTCGGCGCCCTCCAGCGCGGCCATGGCCCCGTCATAATTCCCGAGCGCATACAGGTTTGATGCGTTGTTGAGATAGGCCAGTGCCTCACTGCCAAGGCCAGCCTCCCTGAGCTGCTCTATGCGTTGCCTGACATATTCGCTGGAGTTTGAGAATTCGTACCTCACCCTGACCTGCGCGGTTTTGCCCGCATCCACACCCTCCACCTCAAAATAAACAACGCCCTTGCCCAGCTCCCGATTGCCTGAAATTCTTTCCCCAGTATACGCAAACAGGTCTATCTTTGCGGGCTCTTTTTCACTCTCGTCAATGATGAGCGGAACCTTTTTCAGGTCCATTGTGCTCAATATCTCCAGCATGTATTCAACTTTTGTTTTCCCCCCTATTGTTGTAGCGCTTATTCCGCCTTCTCTCACAGAATAAACGTCATTAACTTCCCTCTCCAGCACAAGTTCGTGCCTTCCTGCCTGCACCCATCCCCTGAGAATCCCGTGCTCAAGGCGGCTTTGCCTCCCGTCAAGGGTTGCCACCCCTGCGTCTGCCCCGGTGTCAATCGAGCCCACCGCCACAGAGCAGTCCAGCCCATAATTTTCAGTGATTATTGCGTTCCCGTTCCCGTCTCCTACAGCATGCTTGGAATAGCTGGTGCTCCTGCACGGCACATATGTTTTCGCAAAATGCAGGGTTATCGCCTCCCCAGGGCTTATGTTCCTGAGCTGTATCGCAGCGATGCCATTCTCATATGCTACTGCCCTTACAATTGCCTTGCCCTCAACAAGGTCAACGCTGCGGACCTCAACGCTTGCCGGCACCCCAAAAACAACGTTTTCCGCGCCTATCCCAAGCGGGTTTTCGGCCTTTACCACCAGCTCATAACGACTTTCATCAACAAGGCTGGCCGCAGTAGTGGTTTCATAATACTCCACAAACAGCGCGTTTGCGACCGCTTCGCTGGATTTCAGCTGTATTTCTTCACCTACTCTTGCGTATGACTCTTTAATGTCGGAAAGCCTGCCAAGCGCGCACCAGTAATCAAGCTCATCTCCGGAATAACATTCCTCGCCTTCAAGCCACGTTTTCAGGAATGCCAGGCTGCTCCCACCAGCATCTATTGTCTTAACCAGGTTTTTTCTTTCTTCTGGCAGGCCGGAATATTTTATCTTCGCCTTTTCAGGTATGCTTTCCCTGATTCTTTGCAGTATTGACAGTGAGTTTGCTGGCCTTTGTGTCTCAACTATGCGCAAAAGTGCCTTTTCAGCCGAAACGTCAATTCCGTCATGCTCGGCCCGGGTTATGGCTGCCCTTGCTTCTGAAATTGCCACCTCAAGCTCAGCCATCTCCTCCGTTTCCATATTACGCAATGCAATCTTTGCGTGCATCCTGCACATTCCATAATTGTCAAATCTCGGGCCGAGAAGGATTTCCGAGTCCCCCAGAGCACAAGCCTGCTGCGCAAGCTCAAGATGGCGCTGGCCATTCTGGGTCAGCCTCCCCCCAGCCTCCTCGGCTGCGGCGAGTTCCTCGTGTGCCTTCCCCCTGGCAGCAAGCACAACCCCCTCCGCATCCTCCATAAGGCGCTCCGAGCCGTAAATCACATTTTCATATCTCTTGTTTGCGTCGTAAAGCGCATTATAGGCCAGCTTGTACCAGCCATTTGCCTGTTTTTTTCGGACGGCCCCCGCATATCTCTCCGAATTTTCTGCGGCCGAAAAATCGGAAAGCAGCCTGGCGTATCCTACCCTTATGCTCGCCGTGCCTGCGATGTCGGTGCTCTGGCCGCTTAGATATATCTTGTTAAGTTCATTTTCTTTGAGCCTTGCTATGGCATCTGATGCCGCTGCAGCCTTGGCGCCAACGATGGCTTCCATTTCATCAAGCTGGCTGACCGCCGTGCTGAACTCTGAATTCAGCCGCTGTGTCTCAGCTTTCAGCTCCCTGCCCGTTTCCCACTCAGACATGATGCACAGCGGATACCACTTCATATCCGGGATGTCATTCCACAGCCCCGAGCTGTTGCATGCGACATCGTCGGGCGGGCTGTTGCAAATGCTGTTTTCCGGGCCGGCGTAATCCGGGTCGCATATGCCGGAATACCTTATCTTGCCGACCTGCCTTTCCATCGCCATCCTGTTCGCGTTAAGCTGAACTCCCTCCTCCTCTGCGGCCATTAAGGCATATTCCATGGCGTTCTTCCAGTTTCCGACATATGTGTAAAGGTTCCAGGCATACAACCCTGCAGCAGGGTCGGTATGGATTGTTGCCATGAAAACCTGGTCCAACTGCGTGTATTTTATCGCATCCCCTGCCCACTTAGCGTACCTCAATGATGTCCCAAGCTCATCCTTGCAAACACAAAACTCCGGGTCGCATTCCTCAAAAAGCCGGCCAACTTCGCCCTGCTCCAGGCTTTCATGGAAAGGGAACATGAGGGCAAGCGCATCCATCTTGGAGATGTTCCCAGTTGGCTCCATCACGTGCCAGAACTCAAACGCGCCAACCGTGCTTATGTACTCGTTCTGCGCTATCCAACCGTCATTTTCCCATGGCCTTGGGTATGCCTCCTGCGCACAGAGGCCGCAGGAAAAAAGAACCAACAAAACCAGGCTCAGGACAAGGGCTCGCATGGATTTTTTTGCCACGTAACAATTAATATTTATTGCCGCTGTAGCCCAAACATGGAATATTTCGAGTTGATTAAAACGAGGAAAAGCAGGCGTGCGTTCAGGCAGAAGCCACTCACAGGGCAGGAAGTCAAATCCATAGTGGAGGCCGCCAACCTTGCCCCTTCCGCTGGGAACCTGCAAAGTTATTCCTTTTATCTTGTCAAGGACAAAAAAACAAAGGAAAGGCTGGCAGAGGCCGCATTCGGGCAGGGTTTCATTTCAGAGGCGCCAGTCGCATTTGTTTTCTTTGCCAGGGATACTGTATCCTCCAAAAAATACGGGGAACGCGGAAGGCTTTATGCAGCAATAGACGCTTCACTTGCGGCTGCATACGCCCAGCTTGCGGCGGACAACCTTGGCCTCGGGGCGGTTTGGGTAGGGGCTTTTGATGAAGAAAAAGTGAAAGAAATCCTTGGCGAGGGCGGGCTTCCTGTGTGCATACTCCCTGTGGGCTACCCAAACGACAATCCCAGGAAGCATCCGCGCCAGAACCGGCTGGAGAGAGTAATCTAAACCTCCAGTTCGCAGGCAGCTGCCGGATACTCAAGCCCGTACCTCTCAAGCATCTGCGGCGCTATCTCCCCCAGCAGGCCTATTTCCTTCCCGGCGTAAAACACAGAATAGCACCTTCCGGGTATGAACCTTGCGTCCTGTTTCTCCCTCATCTCCAGACCCATCCCTATCTCCCTGGCAAGGGCCTGCAGTGCTGACTGCGCCAGCGAGAAATTGGCCTTGTTCCCGATTATCACAAAACCGAGCTTCCTCACCTCCTTTCCGTCCCACACCGGGCCGAACTCGTAAAATCTTTGCGGCAGGCCCTTAGTCTTGTTCACCTGGCAGGTGGAGAGCAGCCCGGGCAGGAGAGAAGTTCTCACAAGGCTGAATTCCTCGCTTGTAGAATTTGCTATCCTTGCCTTCCCCCTGTCTATAGTTCCTTCCAGCGCCTTCTCGTTTGTAAGCACGTAATTCTTGACTTCAAGGAACCCCATCCCGCACATTGAAGCATGGATTCCGTTGCCATTGTCTGCCAGCCTGCCTATTGTCTGGAGTGGCGGAAGCTCCGGAATGAACCTGTCATAACCATACCCTATCGCGATGTCTTCTATGATGTCTATGAATGAGATGATGTCAACCCGATATGGTGGCACAAGCACGTTGCCTCCTTTTATGGCATAACCCATCCTCTCAAGCGCTGCCCGTGCTTCTTTCTTGCCAAGGCCCAGGCCAAGAACCCTGTGTGTTTCCTTTTCATCATACCTCATTTTTCTCCATCCCATATCCGGGTAATTCCTGCCCCCGATTTCAACCGCATGGAGGGTTCCGCCGGCGTCGGCGAAAGATGCCGCGATTATATTCAGCACACCTTCCACCGCTTCCTTTGAAGTTCCGGTCACATCAAGCAGCAAATCCGTTGTCTTTTCGGTTACGCGGGTCCTTTCACTGTTTATTATCGGCGGGAAGGAAATTATCCCCTTCTGGTCCTTTATCACAACCTTCCCATGCCTCGCGAGCGCCGCATAAGCCACTCCTTTCGGGTGCTCGTCAAGCACGTCATCAAGGGTCATTTCCTCATCGCAATCAAGGGGAACAAAAGTTTCGTCTCCGCCAACAGCATACTCAAGGGGGAACTTTATTTCCCTCAGGTCGTGGATGCCGACTGCGACCTTCCTCCTCCTCCGCCCCACGGTGTCGTGCAGCTTCTCCTGCATCTGCATGATGTTCCGTATCGCCTCGTCATCCATCCTGATGCCTTTCACCACTCCGCAGCGGACGAATGGCCTGATCGCCTCAACCCCTTTGCCGACCAGCATCCTGTACCCGGACTTCTTCACCCTGTACCCCGGCGCCTTCTTCCCGCTGTAGCAGGCCAGCGCGCGGAGTATGCCCTCGGTGGAAAACAAGTCCGGCCGGTTAGGGGTCACCTCCACAACGAGTTGCCCATCCTTCTCTTCCGCAGGTGCGCCTATCCCCGTCAGCATGCCGATTATTTTCTCCTTTGAAAGCCCGCTTCCCTTTTCCAAAACCTTTGGGTCAACCGCAACCACAGCCACCTGAACCCCTCCTTGCTTTCGCAAGCCTTTTTCCGTATTCCGTCGGATAATCCCCGTCAAGGCATCCGGTGCAAAGCCCTAGCCCTATGGCTCCCCTCAGCCCTTCAATAGAGATGTAATGAAGGCTATCCGCACCTATGAATTCCCTTATCTCGTCCACAGCCTTGTTGTTTGCTATCAATTCTTCGTAAGTGGACATGTCCACCCCGTAGAAGCACGGGTGCTTTATTGGCGGGCAGGTCACTCGCACGTGTATCTCCTTCGCGCCCGCTTCTCTTATCATTTTCAGGATTTCCCTGGTGGTGGTTCCGCGGACGATGCTGTCATCAACCACAATCACGCGCTTCCCTTCCACCACGCTCCTTACAACATTAAGCTTTGCCTTCACGGCCGCAACCCTGCTTTTCTGGTCCGGCATTATGAATGTCCGTGCCACGTACCTGTTCTTGATTATTCCTTCCTCGTATCTTATGCCAAGCTCCCTGGATATCGCAAGGGCGGCCGTCCTGGCGGTATCTGGTATTGGGATCACGACATCCGCCTCCACAGGCGCCTCCTTTGCGAGCGCTTCCCCAAGCCGCCTCCTCGCCTGGTACACCTCCACCCCGTTGAGCACGGAGTCCGGCCTTGAGAAATACACATACTCAAACATGCAGTGCCTGTGCGTGGAAGGGGCTATGGCCTTTTTCCTGAATCCGCCAGGGCCCATCACCGCCATTTCCCCGCCGCCAAGCGTGCCGAGGCGCTTCGCCCCGTTTATGTCAAGGGCCACGGTCTCGGATGCTGCGAAATATGCATCCTCGCTTTCACCGAGCTCCAGCGGCCTTACTGCATGGGGGTCCCTGAAGACAAAGGGCACCCCATCCTTTATTGCGACCACTGAATATGAGCCGTCCAGCCTTCCCATCGCATGCCGGACCGCGCCTTCAACATCCTTTCCAGATGAAAATGCCTCTGCAAGCAGATGCAGTATCGCTTCAGAATCCACGGTCCCGGAGAATTTCCAGCCCTTTTCCTCAAACTCCTTCCTCAGCTCCGCATAATTTGCGATGTGGCCGTTGTGCGCGACCGCAAGCCCCATCTTCTGCAAAATTGAAGGCTGCACATCAGCCATTTCGCATGTGTCCGTGGTTGGGTACCGCGTGTGCGCAATCCCTATGCTCCCCTTTGTTGAAACATCCTTTTCCGAAAATATGCGCGAAACGAGCCCAAGCCCCCTTTTCTCAACCAGCTTTTTCCCATCATATATTGCCATGCCTGCCGCATCCTGCCCCCTGTGCTGGAGCGCGAGCATACTGTTGTAAACCAGGTTAGCCACGGGCTTGCCCTTTTTTGACATGACTGCAACTATGCCGCAGCTCTCTTTTTTCTCCATGTTCCATCTTCCCCTTTTTGTTTTAAAAACATAGGTTTTGCCAGGGCGGCTTGCGCATGGGCCCCATGGGTGCGCGGAAGCCACGCACGGCCCCTGCCCGTGCAGGTTCGCATGGCAATCAGAAGAACTCGCCCAGCCTCCGTTGCGCCAGGATTTTGCTCCTTTTCACATACTCCGAAATCCCCTTCCGCAGCCTGCTCCCCGCAGAAGCAAGCGCTTCCTTCACTGTGGAATGCTTCCTCACGCTAAGCGTCGCATCGCGGACATTCTCCCTCACCTGGAAGACGCCAACCGGGACCTGGTATCCCTCGTAAATCTCGCGGATGGAGACAACCCTCCCCTGCCGCCTTATGCGCTCAAGGAACTCCAGCACGCCAAGCCGCACCGCATAATAAGCCCCTGCCTGCGACTCCGCATAGGTTGCTCTCCCTCCAAAGGGCTCGTGCTCCACACTAACCCTGAAGCCCGCACTGCCCGGGGTCCATATGGTCCCTGGCGCCCATGCCTCAAAATTCTCAAACTCCCATTTCCCGGGCATCACAATTATCTCAAAATGGTTTGAGAGGGACTCGTGGCTCAGCACGTAGAAATCCGAAACCTCCGGGTACTCCCTCACCCTCTCCATCAGGTGCTTCCCCAGCATGTCGTCAGTCGCGGTGATGCTCCATCTCGTCGGCACCATTCTCCTGCCGCCCTCTTCCCCGAGGAGCCCAGCGGACAGGACTTTCGTGATGTAATAATTGTCAAGGCCGGCTTCAAACATCTCCACTGCTACCTCGCGCGCCTTTGCCCTCTCATGCAGCAGCTCATCAGCCTTTTTCGGAATCTTCGGGTTTTCGCACAGCCTTACGCCCTGCATCGTCCCGGATGCGCCTATCGGCTGAGCAACAGATGAGAATTTTGGGCTGAACACCGGCTCCTTGGCGAACCTCATTTCTACGTCTATTGGCCGCACGCTCATCGCCACATCCCTGGTTTCGTCGGCGATGCGCCCTTCCGGCCTTATCCCTCCATACCTCTTCCCGCGCACAACATTTACCCGGTGCTCTATTATCTTCTCGTAACCCATCTCGTAAATCTCTCGCTCCCCGGCATAATCTCTCAATGGGACCACGGGCCCCCAGGAAACAGATGGGTACCCGAAGCTCCCGACAAACACCTCCGCGCTCTCCCCAAAAACAGTCTTTTTGCCAAGGCGTTCCGCGCCCCTCCTCATCGCGGCAAGCTTGCTGAGGAGAGGGCAGTAATCCAGGCCGCACATGTGCCTTGTGCCCTTGCATATGTGGCAATAGTTGTCCGGCCTCATCGCCACTTTATCGCTTCAGGCGCTAATAAACCTTATCCTGCCGCCGGTTTCCAGATAGGTTTAAATAGCTGAAGCGAATATATACAGTGAGTGGTGTGATGGCAGCAAAGGCCATGCGTTCTTCTGGGGGAAAAAAACGGCTGAGTGCAGGAAAGCCCTCTCGTGCGGCAAAATCCGCCCGAGGCAAGGCCAGCTTACGCTCTGCGGCAAAGAAGCAGGGCAGCAGGGCAAAGGCGCAAAAACACTCCTCCTGGCAATGCAAAAACAAAAAGCGCATGCCGCAGGTGAAATCCTGGCCAAAATCTAGGCTCAGGCTCAAGCCCAGGGCCCCCAAGCCCGGGCCCTTGGCGCCAAAGGGTGCGCCAAAAAAGGAGCCCCAGGCAAAGCAAAATCCTGAACTGCTCACGCTTTTGGGCGATGCCCGCGTGCGCCAGCTCCTCATTGATGCTGGCGGGGAACATACGCTTGAAATCGTGAAGGCGTTCTCCAGGGAACTAAGCGACGACGACCTCGCGAAAAAGCTGAAGATAAAGATAAGCGATGTCCGCGCAACGCTCAACAGGCTCCACAACATCGGAGTCGTGCAGTACAACCGCTACAAGGATGCGGAAACAGGATGGTTCTCCTATTACTGGTCCCTCAACATGGAGAAGACGAAGGTATGGGTTGACAAGCAGATTCTCAGGAACTCGGCGCCAGGTGACATCTCAAGCTCAGAATATTACTACTGCCCGAAATGCGGTGCCGAAAGCGTATGCGAGTTTGCGGTTGCTTCGGACTACTCATTCAGGTGCCCGCTGTGCAACCGGGCCCTTGAATTCGTTGATGACGAAGCAGCAAAGGGCCTCTTTCCGAATGGCCTCCGGAAGCCCCAGTCCCCTTAGGTTTCCGCGCGCCGCACAACCTTAATATCCTTTTGCTGCCAATTCTGGGCCATGGGCACAAAGGAGAGGGCTGGGATGTGCGTCCAGGAGATTAATGTCTACCTTGTCCCTTCTTTCCAGGGCAAATTCCTGGTAGTTCGCAGGCGCGGCTCCAACATCTGGGAGTTCCCTGGCGGTGGCGTTGACTGGGGCGAGGACCCGTACGCGGCCGCAATCCGCGAATGCAAGGAGGAGATAGGTCTTGCGCCGCACTCCCTCAAACTGGTCGGGGTAACCTCTGCTACTTATGAGAAGGAAGGGGCAAAGAAGCATTCCATCTACATAGTATACAAGGGTGAAATCAGCTCCGACAAATACGAACTGGGCTTGGAGCACGAGGAAGGGAGGTGGGTCTCCTCCACTGAGCTCCAGTTCATGCATCTTGGGCTCAATGCGCAGGACATCCCCCAAATGCTCTAGGCTTTCCCCCTTCTCTTCTTTTTCAGGAAGAAAATATATCTCTCGGCCCGTTCCAGCCTCTCCCTCAGCCTCCTTACTTCAGAGTCCCTAGCCACTTCCGCAGCCCTGGCATTCCCCGCTAGCCTCAGCTGCTCCTCAAGCCCGGCGGCCCTTGCCTTCTCGTATTCCAGCGCCTTCCTGAGGTTTGCGTTCTCCTCGGCCAGCCGTGAAACCCTCTCATCACGTTTCCAGCCGGCCGTTTCAGGTTTCCTGCCTGCGCTGTTCACTCCCTCTGCGCAAACCCTCTCCTCCTCTTTCCTCGTAAGCACCAGTTCCGCATTATGCAGCGAATAACCCTGCACGACCATATGCTTGAGCAGGTCCTTGTCCAGCCCGGTGTCCATCGCCTCTATCTGCCTCAGCCTGTTCTCATACGCATGGTACGCCTTCATCGCAGCCCCGTATGCATCCCTTATGTGCACGTCATCAATGAACCCGCCCATCCTCTTTTTCTCATCCTGCGTAAGGCTCCGCTCGGGGTAGGACAGCCTCACATTGAACCTTGCAGCCACTTTCTGCACAAAGCTGGGCGGGGGGTTAACATCGCTCGCAATGAGGGATGGTATGCCAACTTTCCTTATTATCTCCACTACGCGCTCGTCGCTCGCCTCCTTCTCGCATCCTGAGGCGACCAGTTCCCCTTTCAGGTTAAGCGCCGCAAAAGCAGTGTATACCCCCGGGTCCACTCCAACTATGAGGTGCTGTATCCAATCGCCTTCCTATGCAATCTCCAAGTGCTCCTGTTTCAGGAACAGCTTCTTTCCTCCCCTCAGGTTCTTGCCCACGACCACACCGCTTCCCACCCAGCAGTCATTCCCTATCGTCTTCCCAGGCATCGTGCAGGAAAGAACCCCGAACTTCACATTGTCCCCTATTATTGCGCCAAGCTTCTTCCTCCCGGAATTCACCCACCCCCTTTCCGTGAGAACATTGACATTTCCGGAATCAAACCTGTAATTCGCAATCTGCGTCCCGGAGCCGAAATTGACCCCCTGCCCGACAACACTGTCTCCGATGTAAGTTAAGTGTTTCGCCTTGACATTGTCAAAAAGAATGCTGTTTTTCACCGTGGTTGATTCCCCTATTTCGCAATTCTTCCCAATTGAATTAAACCCGCGGAGCAGCGCATGCGGCCCGACCTTTGTCCCTGCGCCTATATAAGAAGCCCCCTCCACAAAACTATCAATCACCTCAGCGCCCTCCTCCATTATGAGCTTCCCCTTAACAGTTGAATTCTCCACAGTGCCCGCATTTGCCTCCATTCTGCCCAGCAGATATTCGTTCAAATCAAACAGATGCCAAGGATAGCCCACGTCCATCCAGAAGTCTTCCGTCTCCACCACGTGCGCTCCTTTCAGCACGTCCGTAATCTCATACTCCCCGCGCGGGGAGGGCGCCAATTTCCGTATCTCATCAAAAATGCTCCTGTTGAACGCATAAACAGATATGTTCGCAAGGTTGCTTTTCGGATGCTCCGGTTTCTCCTCCATTCCCACGAGCACCCCATCCTTTACCTCCCCAATCCCGTACCTGTGTGGCTCATCCGCCTTTTTCAGGGCAACTGTCTTATTCCCGTCATACCTCTCAATAACATCCCGGTAAATCTCCGCATCAGAAATGTTGTCCGCAGCGACAACCAGAAAGTCCTCGCCCGCCTTTCCCTTCGCCGCCTCAATCGCGGCCGCAGTCCCGTGCTTCTCCCCCTGCACCGCGAACTCTATGCTCATCCCGGGGTTCTCTTCTTTCAGGTAGTCAATAATCTGCTCCTTCCTGTACTTCACGACCACCACAGCTTCCTTTATGCGCGCCTTCTTCAAATTAGCCAGCACATGCCACACGAGCGGCTTCCCGGCCACCTGTAGCATCGCCTTCGGCCGCGTATAAGTAAGGGGGCGCATCCTTTCGCCTTCCCCGCCTGCAAGGACTACTGCTTTCAACAATTCCACCCGTATTTATTCCTGCGCAAGAGAATAAGAAATTAACTAACGCCTAAACAGCCTTTTGTATGTCTAAATAGATTCGGTGATTGCCTTCCTCGCTTTACTGCAGACCTTCTCCAGCAGTTCCTTCGTCTTCGCTTCAGCCGTCAGCCTTATGATGCTCTCAGTTCCTGAAGGCCGAACAAGGACCCAGTACTCTTCCCCGTCTATCCGTATCCCGTCCCCGGTTTCAATTTTCCAGTTGCCGTCTTCCAGTTTCCAGAGCGTTCCCATCTCCTCAATTATCCTTTCCATCGCCTTAATCCTGTCAGCGGTTTTGAACTTCTCCCTTGCCATCGGATTTGTCTTAAATTTGGAGGCAAGGGCGCTCAATTTCCCTTTTGAGCAGAACAATTCCACATACTTCGCTGCGGCCATCACCCCGTCCGGCACAAGCACCCCTCCCCTGAACACATATTCTCCTGCCGGCTCCCCGCCAAAGACCGCCCGGCTTTTCTCCATCTCCTCGCTCACATGCACGCTCCCCACAGGAGTCAAAACAAATTCTCCGCCCGCCCTCTCAGCCGTCTCCTTTACGATGAGCGAACTCTCAACCGAACTGATGATTTTCCCCTTCTTCTGCGCAAGCTCCTCCTCAACCATAAGCGCAAGCTGCACATCCGCATTCAAAAGCTCGCCGCGTTCATCAACAATTGCGCACCTGTCCGCATCCCCGTCATGCGCAATCCCCAAATCAGCCCCGCATGCGCGCACAGCAGAGGAAAGCCAGGAAAGGTTCTCCTTATTCGGCTCCGAAGGCCGGTTGAACCCACGCGCCTCGCAGTTCAGGGACACAACCCTGCACCCGAGCTCCCTAAGCAGGTAGGGTGTAACCACCGCCCCCGCTCCGTTGCAGTCCACAACCACTTTCGGTTTTTTCTTCCCAATCAGTTTCGCATCCACATTTTTCTTCACAAGCTCGATATATTCAGGGATAATTTCCTCATTCCTTCTATTGCCCGGCTCAGCACAGTATTCCATCCCCTTCTGGTACCTCTCCATTACTCTTTTCTCCTCTGCGCGGCTTATCTCCCTCCCCTTCCGCATGAATTTGAGCCCATTATACTCCGCAGGGTTGTGGGAAGCGGTCACCATTATACCCCCACCCCCTAATTTCATGGTCGCAAAAGCCACTAATGGAGTAGGGACTATCCCAAGCCCAATCCCATCATGCCCAGAGCTCAAAACTCCGCTCATAGCCGCAAAAGCAAGCGGAACCCCGCTTTCCCTGGTGTCCCGCCCAATGGAAACATCAGATTCGGCAAACGCATTCGCCGCCCGTAGCGCTAGCTCAGGTTTAATCTCCTTTCCATAGATTCCCCTGATTCCGGAAGTGCCAAACATCATTTTTCCTATTCCCAGGAAGTGCATTTAAACGTAGTTGTGTGCAATTAAGTGTAAAAGTGTGTATTTAAAAACCTTGCGCCGCCTTATACTATTCATATGACTGACCAGAAAGCGAACCTCGGCAAGGGGTTCGTCTTTATCCCACCACCCACCGCGGGGCAGATAGCAGCACCCCTGGCCCAGGCAGGACCGCGTTCCCTGAAGAAAACCCTGCTCGGGCTCCCTGCGGTAGCTCCCCCTGCACACAAGCCGGATGCTGATTCGGCAGCTCTTTGGGCATCCGTGGGCCTTGCTACAAAAAAAATGGAAAATAATAAGGAAGAGGCCCCGACGGAAGAGGAGGTGTTTGACCGCCTCATGGAGTTAAGGAGAAGGACAAGCCCGGATAACGTGAAAATGGCCACCTTCATCATATTGCAAATGGAGGAAGGGTTCCGCTCCCTCATTGCCTCCGAAAGGCTCCAGCCCATATGCTCCGATGGTCAGGCATTCCTTGATGCGGAAAAGCCGGTGGCGGAATCAATAGGCAAGATAAGAGATGAGGTATTCCGCAGGTTCGGAGAAGACAGGCGCCTCGCCCCCTTCCTCAGGGATTTTGTGGACACGGTCCTTTCAAGCGCACCGGTAAGCGAAAGGGAGGGCGAGACTGAAGCTGAGATGAGAAACGGCTTTTACAGGGCGGTTGCCTGGTGCATCTGCGCCCACAACGACCAGGAGCAGTTCTTTTCCTACATCATGAAGAACAACATTGCCCTTATAGACGGGGTCGGCATTGCCGCAGGGCTGTGCACCGCGGACTCCATAAGCCCGTCGTTTTCCAGGGACATAATAGACATTCTTCTGGAAAAGAGATGGGTCTCCCTTGCCTTCTACCACCTCCAGAACATGATAATGGCCGGCCTGGCCAGGCTTGATAGCATTGAAAGGAAAGGCAACGGAAAAGATGGGCCCGGTGGCCGCGAGGGCGTCCTCAACGACATATATGCGGGCATGGATACCTACCTCATGATACTCTTCAGGGAGGTTGAGAAATATCAGGTTCTTGCGCAGAAATACACCCACTTGGCAATGCTCATCAGCAACCTCTCGGAGGGCAGGGCCAATGAGGTCCCGCTCATGTACATTGCTCCCTCTGAGTTCTATTCCCTGATAATCTCAAGGCGGATGCCAACAACAAAGGCCTGGGAAGACCTCGGCCGCACCCACAAGTTCATAGCCGAGAAGATGGCGGAAAAAGGGAAAGGGGATGGGAAAAGAAGCTATGCGGCCGGCTTCCGCCCCAAAGACATCGCCCAGCGTTTCTTCACAATACTGGAAGCCGTGGATTTCCTCACAGGAGACAAAAGGGTCAATGACCTTGCCCTGAAGTTAGCAAGGGACCTGTATGCGCCTTTCTTGCGCTGCGGGTCGTCCGACGAAGCATTCAAAAAAATTGTCACCATTGCCCTGTTCACGGAAAAGGATGACCTGCAGAGGCACGCAGCGCTTTTCAGCTGCCTTGAGGATTCCAACGACCCCATAATATCGCTGCGCGCAGCTGAACACAGGGAAATGCTTCTTCGCAAGAGGGAAACCGAGGCGCAGGATTCCGCCGACCCGTTCGCGAACATCGGAGACGATGACAGGTTCTAACGCTCCACCTTTGCAGTGTAATTCATCCCGTCCCAGGTTATCTTCACATCCTTCCCGAGGTAATTCTCAAGTATGGTGATGTTCCTAACTGCCGTGGGCCCTGAGCCGAGCACCGCCGCCTGTTTGAGGGACTGCCTTGAGTTTGTCCAGTCCCTTGCGCTTCCGCTTATCACTATCACTTCAGGAGTGGTTTGGTCCATGAACCAGTTTATCTCAGTGAGCCCCTCGCTCATCCCGTGATTGGGCCACTGCACTATCTGGCAGGGCCCGCTTTTCGTGGCCACAGCCTGCTGGGAGCCGAGTATGTCCCCTGTGAAGAGGACACACAACCCCCTATCCTCCAGCCGGACCACTACTCCGTCGTTGTTCACATCAAAGAACCTGCTTTCCCCCTTTATCGGGTTCAGGACGGTGAGCGTCATCCCGTTTATTTCCTTTGTGTCCCCATCACCCACAATAGTTACCTTCTCCGCGCCAAGGGAGTTGAGATAATTCGTATACTCCGGGCTCCCCTCCATGGGCCTCCAGAGCTCGCCGAACTTGAACCTTTCGGACACGTATTTCAGCCCACCAGTGTGCTCGGGGTCGTCGTTCGTAGAGACAACCAGCTCAAAATCATCCACCCCTGCTTCCAAAAGGCCATCCACAAGGCCCTGCTGCTTCTGCGTGGGGCCCGCATCAATGAGTATGTCCGCATCTCCTTTCTTTATGAGGATTGCGTCCCCCTGGGTGTCCCCGGAGCCCACGTTAAAGAAATATATGTAAAGTTTGGCGTTGGGGCTTTCTGAATATTGGGATACTGGAGTGGCATTGTTGCCGCCCCCCTGCGCCACGACCGTTCCCTGGCCCGGCCCGATAACAAGATGGCCCCCGGATGCCTGGTTTCCAGCTGCAGGTGCTCCATTTCCCACCCCACCATTTCCAGTTTCCGGCTGCGTGCAGCCGAATGCCAGCAAGAGAAAAATCCCGAATGCGATCCACCTCATAAGCAACACCACCTTATCCTTTTGCACTCCCTATTTTATCAACTTTCCCCTTGCATCCTCCAGATGGGCGCGCCCTACATCCTGTTTCCTCCTCAGCTCAGGCATAAGCGCTCCTGAGAAATGCAGGGGCCCGGCTTCCGCGTATATCCTTTCCATGAATTCAAAAACCTCCTCTGCCTTCTCCTTTTCCCCTTTCCTCAGATGGTCAAACATCCTTCGTTTGAGTTCGCCCATGCAGTCCAGAAGCCCGTCCAGGTAGGGCTCATCTCCAACCCCGGCCTCTTTCTGCGAAAGAATTTTTCCGTCCCTCGCGATAGATAAGTAAATCATCCCTTCCGCATATTCCGCCTTCGGGTGCTCCAGCCTCCATTCCAGCCCCGCGGCATTTTTCTCCATCTCAGCGAGCACATTCCGCGCCTCATCCAATAATTTCCCCGCCTCTTCAAAATTCCCCAGATGCGTTTCCTTTATGGATTTGGAGCAGAGGCGCACCGCCTCCCTCTCCTTCACGATGAGCAAATCCAGCCGCTTTTCCTTCTCCAGCAGCCTTTTCTCAATCTCAGAAACGAGTTCCATACATAAATTTCCATAGTCGCTTTTTTAATCCGTTCCTTATATTACTGCACATGGGTGCCCATATGATAGTCCTTAATCTTAAGAATTATTCCGCTTCTTTCTCGCGCTGCCTCCCGCTCACGGACGCGGCAGCCAAGGTTTCCTGCGACACGGGGGTGCGCATAATCGTGTGCCCGCCGCCAACCCACCTAAACTGCTCTGCTTCCCTGTACAGGGACGTTTTCGCCCAGCACGCGGATGCATTTGAGCAGGGCGCCCACACCGGTTATCTAATCCCCGAGGCTCTCAAATCCATTAATGTAAAAGGTTCGCTCGTAAACCACTCCGAGCACAGGATAGGCACAGAAAATGTGGGAAAAACCGTTTCTCTGCTCAAAACCCACGGACTGGAAACAATAGTTTGCGGGGAGAACGCACAGGAGTGCGCCGAGCTCGCAAAGTTCAGCCCGGATTGGATTGCAGTGGAGCCCCCGGAGCTCATCGGCTCTGGCATTTCCGTTTCCACAGCAAAGCCAGAAGTAATCAGCTCCACAGTAGAAGCAGTGCGCGCCTCAAATTCCGCGGTAAAAGTCCTCTGCGGCGCAGGGGTCAGCACAAAGGAGGATGTGAAAAAATCCTTGGAATTGGGCGCAAAAGGGGTGCTCCTCGCCTCCGCCTATGTGAAGGCAAAGGACCCGGTGAAGTTCCTGCAGGAGTTTGCCGGAGCGTTCTAGCCATCATCCCTCTTGCCCCAATAATATCCTCTCCAGGTCTTTAAGCGTGAAGAGCCTCCACGAGTTCTCCGCCGCGAATTTGGCCGCACCTGAAGTAAAGCCGGATTTGCTGAAATACGCGAACTCGCGGCTTTTTCTGGAAGGGACAAGGGCGGACTTCTTCACGAGTGCCTCCAAATCGGAGACATCCACGGCCTTATTAGTCCATCTGCATTCCGCAAGCAATAGGGACTTCTCCTTAACTGCGGCGATGTCTATCTCGGCTACCTTCCTCTCCCCCCCCTCGCGGTATGCCCCCCACCAGCTTCCGGTTTCGGAAGGCCGTGCCATCCCAGAAGCGCAAACCGCCTCCTTGCACACCTGCTCAAACTGCTTTCCCACGTATGTGCTGAAATTTCTGCAAAAATTTTCCCTAAAGGATGAGAAATTGAAGGAGTCAAGGTCCTTCCTGAAAGGCGATACAAATCCGAACCAGAACCTGAAATAATTGTCCTTGAGCACATAAATCGTGCTTCTGCTTTTCTTGCCCGAAAGGGCCGGCCTGGCCGCCTCAACTATGTCCAGCGTGATGAGCGTGTTCAGGTACCTTGCCAGCAGCGTCCTTTCCACCCCCAGCATGTTCGCAAGCTCGTTCGGGGTATTCTTCCCGGCGGCCATTTCTTTCAGTATGGAGAAATAGATCCTCGGCTCGCGGAGCTCTTCCCTGAGAAGGATGTCCGCCTCCTGGTAAAGTATTGAGCCCCTCGTAGCTATGGCATCCTTCGCGTTCTCGTACGTGGATTTATTCCCGTCAAATTCCAGCACATACAGCGGTATTCCCCCTGTTATGGAATATAACTCCACAAGCTTTTCCATCCCAACCCCAGGAAAGAACTTGGCAAAATGCGCAAAAGAGAGCGGTTCCAGCTTCCACTGCCCCGTCCTCCTCCCATAAAGCGGGCTTTTCCTCCCCAGAACATTGGTCTCCATCGCGCCTATGCTTGAGCCGCAGAGGATGAGTGAAAGCCCCGTTCCCTTCAGGCGGGTTTCCCAGTGTTTTTGTATTATGGAAGGCGCCGCCTTCTGTGCATCCACAAGATAGGGGAATTCGTCTATTATCAGCACCGTGCCCTTTAGCTCCCTGCGGCCCAGGTATTCCATAAATTGCGCAAAGGTCTCCAGCGGGTTTATCTCCAGCCCTGGGTCCCCGAAGAATTTCGCGGCGTCCGCGGAGAAGCCGGCCATCACCTCCTTCTCCACCTCCTGCGTCGCGAGAAGATAGAGCGCGTTCCTCCCCTTCGCGAAATGCTTGAGCAGCTCCGACTTTCCGACGCGCCTCCTTCCGTATAGCACCACCAGCGCGCCTCCCCTTTCCACCTGGCGGTTCAGGAATTCCAACTCCTCCTTTCTATTCACAAATTGTATGAACTTGTTCATACTAATCTAGTTCATACAAATATTTATAACTCTTTGCACGGCGGAAACCCGCAAAAGGGGTGCTCTTCGCCTCCGCTTATGTGAAGGCAAAGGACCCGGTCAAGTTCCTGCAGGAGTTTGCCGGAGCGTTCTGATTTTGTGTTAAATAATGTCTTTTTAGACATTTCCACTCATAAATACTATTGTAGTATCCCGAAATTATGTCCTCTCGAAAAACAAAGAGAAGGAGATGCTTGCAGAAACTGAGGGCATGCGGGAGGAAAGGAATCGGGATGGTCGTAGTGCCAAAGGACGGAGCCGATGGAATGGAAACAAGCGGGGGAAGGACGTGGGTGCATCCCCAATCCATCGTGGTTTTTAACCGGATGAGCCGACCAGGGATGAGATTAAGCGCTTTGCCGGAAGCGCGGCTTCCGCAGTACAGGAGATTGCAGG